>Ga0194119_10004837_pt1 | contig 20520 bp, 15 predicted proteins | sample TA2MahC100mmetaG_FD_148620 | JGI IMG/M metagenome (GOLD analysis project Ga0194119, IMG submission 148620) | Freshwater microbial communities from Lake Tanganyika, Tanzania - TA2015018 Mahale Deep Cast 100m | ecosystem: Environmental > Aquatic > Freshwater > Lake | place: Tanzania: Lake...
CCTCGATGCCATCCGCAAGCTGCGCCGTATGATGGTGGACCTCAATCCGGTCGAGGCCATGGAGACGCTCACGAACGCGCTCAAGAAGTTCAAGACCAACGACGAGCTGCTCTCGCAGATGAAGTAGAAAATTGAGTCACTTTCGAAAAAGGCTGGCTTCATGCCGGCCTTTTTCATTTGAAGAGTCTGAAAAAGCGGGGTGGTTTGCCGTTGTCGTGACCGTTAGGTTCATGGACGATACCTATATGAATCGCCGCGCTTTTCTTCACGCCACCGGCGCCGTCACAGCCGCATTACCAGCCTTGGCTGCTGACGCCCGACGCATCCGCATCGGCTTCCTCGGATGCAGCCACTCCCATGGTATGCCGAAGGTGAAGCTCGCCCTCACCTCACCAGATTGGGAATGCGTGGGCGTGTTCGAACCGGACGCGAAGCATCGGACCGCCGCCGAGAAGCTCGGGGCGAAATCGCTCACCGTCGAGCAGGTGCTGGCGGCGAGCGAGGTCGTCGCCGTCGAGTGCGACGCAAAGGACCGGCACCGGCTGGCCAAGCTCGCGTTGCAGGCCGGAAAAAATGTCCATCTTGAGAAGCCGCCAACGGTGACGCTCGCCGATTTCCGCGAACTGCTGACCTTAGCCCGCGAAAAGAAAGTGCTGATGCAGATGGGGTACATGTGGCGCTTCAATCCCGGCATCAACGCCGCGTTGGAAGCCGCGCGGAAGGGCTGGCTGGGCGATGTCTATTTCGCGCGCGGCGTCATCAACACGAACCTCACCGCCGAGTCACGCCGCTCCTTCGGCGAGATTGCCGGCGGCACGATGTATGAGCTGGGCTGCCATTTGGTTGACCCGCTGGTGCGGCTGTTCGGCAAGCATGCGAAGATAATGCCCGTCCTACGCCACGACGCGAAGGATGCCGACCAGCTCGCGGACAACTGCGTGGCAGTGTTCGACTTCAAGCACGCTGTCGCCACCATCAGCAGCGCAACCATGCAACCAATGGCCGGTGCGCATCGCACGTTCGAGTTGCAGGGCACCAACGGCATCGCTGTCGTGAAACCCATCGAGCAACCCGTGCTGACGTTGGATTTGGCGAAGGAGGCTGGGCCTTACAAGAAAGGCAGCCAAGTCGTCAACTTTCCGCCCTACCAGCGCTACGGGCCGGAGTTCGCGGAGTTGGCCGTGTGCATGCGCTCAGGCAAGCCGCTCGCCGTCACGCCGGAGGAGGACGAACTGGTGCACGAGGCCTTGCTGAAGGCCAGCGGGATGCATTAACGGAAGCGCCAATCCGCTTGCCCCCGCGCTGGCTTCTCTCTTTAATCCGCCGCATGTCCATCACCTTTACTGCCATGAATCATTTCATCCGCCTCACCTTTGCCGCCGCCCTGTGTCTCGCCGCAGCCAGTGCGCAAGCCGCTGACGCTTGGAAGCCAGACGCTGGCTTCACCAGCCTCTACAACGGCAAGGACCTCACCGGCTGGGGCTATCGTGACAAGGATTTCAAGCCCGCCGAGACGTTCGACGGCAAGTCCAGCGCCAGCGACGAGCGTTACACGGCCAAGGGCGAGTCGCTCACGGTCAACCCGTTCACCGAGGGCAAAGGCCCGCGCCTGCGCCAACTTTACACCACCAAGGAATTTCCGAAGGATTTTATCCTGAAGCTGGAGTTTCGTGCTGCCGTGAACGCGGACAGCGGCATTTTCTTACGCAAGCCCCAGCTCCAATGCCGAGACTACCTCGTGGCCGGGCCTTACAAGGACCTGAAGAAATACAAGGCCCAGGACTGGAACGTCATCGAAGTGGTGGTGAAGGACGGCAAGGCCCACTGCACCTGCAACGGCGAGGTGCTTGCCGAGGCGCTCCAGCTTCCCGCCACCGGCCCCATCGGCCTCGAGGCCGACCGGGGCACGATGGAGTATCGCCGGATTCAGATCAAGGAGCTGCCTTGAGCCGAGCATGGCAAACGGTTTGGAATTGCCGGCGACTTAAGCAGTGGAGTTGAGCTTTTCGAGTTGGAGTTTTTAGCTGCCGCACCCATTACCGACGGCTTGAGTCTGTGGATACACTGCAGAGTATGGGCAGATCATTAATTACTCACTTTGAAATCGCTCAATCGGAGAGTTGGGGTCTGCCACAACTCAAGGGTCGCTCGCTTTTCCTGCTCGTAATCCTGAGCTGTATCTTCTTCGCTTTTCTTCGCCTTTGACGCACTCCTGCCCATCCCGTAGCGTCCCGCCCTGTTTCGATGATAATTGGCACCATCTTTAAGGCCATCTTTGGCTCGAAAAACGAGCGCGAGCTAAAGCGTCTTTGGCCGCTCGTGAAGCAAATCAATGAGCTAGAGGCTGCGCTCCAGTCGCAGTCTGCTGATGCGCTGCGCGAGAAAACCGCCACGTGGAAGGCGAAGCTATCCGCCATCAAGGATAACGCGGAGCTAGCGCGAGCGATCGAGGCCGTGCTCCCCGAGGCCTTCGCAGTCGTGAAGAACGCTTGCCGCCGCCTGTGCGGCACAGACGTGACAGTGCGCGGGCATCCCTTGCGCTGGGAAATGGTTCCTTTCGACGTGCAACTCATTGGCGGCATGGCGCTGCACAAGGGCATGATTTCAGAAATGGCTACCGGCGAAGGCAAGACGCTCGTCGCCACGCTGCCAACCTTCCTCAACGCCCTCACCGGGCGCGGCGTCCACGTCGTCACCGTCAACGACTATCTCGCCGCGCGCGACAGCGAGTGGATGGGGGCAATTTACAAGTTTCTCGGCCTGACCGTTGGCTGCATCTTGCACGATCAGCCGCCAGCTGTGCGCCGCGCGCAATACGCCTGCGACATCACCTACGGCACAAACGCTGAGTTTGGCTTCGACTACCTCCGTGACAACGGCATGGCAACAACCGCCGCCGACCAAGTGCAGCGCGGACATTACTTCGCCATTGTGGACGAGGTGGACAGCATCCTGATTGATGAGGCGCGGACGCCGCTTATCATCAGCGGCCCAGCAGTCGTGGCACGGGACATCCAAGTCTATTCACAATACAAACCCAGCATCGAGGGGCTTGTCCGCGCGCAGCAGCAACTCTGCGACCGTCACATCCGCGAGGCAGAGGAACTGCTTAAGAAGTTCCGTCCTGCCGACGGTTCACAACCACAGGGCGCTGAAGCGCTGGAGAAGGAAATCGGCCTGCTCCTCTACCGTGTGAAGCTCGGTCAGCCGCGCTCACCAGGGCTGGCCCGCCTGCTTGAAGAGCCTGAGAACATCAAGCTGATGAACAAAGCCGAGCTGGATCTCCATCTCGACCAGTCAAAGAAGGATCTCTACGCGCAAAAAGAGGAGCTGTTTTTCGCGATGGAGGAAAAGAGTCATGAGGCCGACCTCACCGAGAAGGGCCGCCGGCATCTTTCACCCAATGACCCCGATGCCTTCATGCTGCCCGACCTTGCCACCGCCTTCAGCGAGATCGATGGTGGTGCTGAAAAAGACGCCCGTAAGCGCTTGGAGCTTAAACAAAAGCATCAGGGGGACTTCGAGACGAAAGCCGAGAAAATCCACGTCATTTCCCAACTGCTCAAGGCCTACTGCCTTTACGAGAGGGATGTGCAATATGTCGTGCAAGAAAACAAGGTCATCATCGTGGATGAGAATACTGGCCGCCTGATGACCGGCCGCCGGTGGAGCGACGGCCTGCACCAAGCCGTCGAGGCGAAAGAAAACGCGATTATCGAGGAGGAGACACAGACCTACGCCACCATCACGATCCAGAATTACTTCCGCCTCTACCACAAACTCGCTGGCATGACCGGCACTGCTGAAACCGAGGCGCAGGAGTTTTATGACATCTACAAGCTCGGGTTGCTGGTGATCCCGACCAACCGGCCCATCGCACGCAAAGACCAGAACGACACCGTCTATAAGACTAGACGGGAAAAGTTTGAGGCTGTGCTTAAGGAAATTCAGGCCGTTCACGCGCAAGGCCGTCCCATTCTCGTGGGCACCGTGGCCGTCGAGACGAGCGAGCACCTTGCACGGATTCTCAAGCGCGCCGGCCTCGTCCACTCCGTGCTCAACGCTAAATTCCACCAGCAGGAGGCTGAGATCGTTGCCCGCGCCGGCCAACGCGGGGCCATCACCATCGCAACGAACATGGCCGGCCGCGGCACTGACATTAAACTAGGATCCGGCGTTGCCGAACTCGGCGGCCTGCACGTGCTCGCCACCGAGCGCCACGAAGCCCGCCGCATTGACCGACAACTTCGTGGCCGCTGCGCACGCCAAGGCGACCCCGGCTCCTCCCACTTCTTCATCTCGCTTGAAGATGACCTAATGCGCCTATTTGGTTCCGACAAGATCGTCAAGGTCATGGAACGCGTCGGCCTCGAAGAGGGCCAGGAGCTCGAACACCCGCTCCTCAACCGCTCCATCCAGACCGCCCAGAAGCGCGTCGAGCAGCACAACTTCCAAGCCCGCAAGCGTACGCTCGAATACGACGACGTGATGAACAAGCAGCGGGCCATCGTTTACGGCTTCCGAAATGAAATCATCCACGGCGACGACGTCCGCGACCGTCTCATGGATATTATGGAGGAGGTCGTCCAAGCCAAGGTCGAGGAGTTTAGTGACAAGGACGAAGAGGTTACGAATTGGAATATCCGCGGCCTAGCGGACTGGGTGAACCTCAACTTCCCCATCGGCATGCCCGAGGAGAAGCTGCTCAAGACTGCCGAAGACGCCTCAGAAGCGCCCGTAGCCGGCAGCAGCTTCGAACACCTCAACCCCGCGCAATTCAGCCTCTTCCAACTCGTCGCCAAGGCCGTGCGCGACTCCTACGACCTCAAGATTCAATATGAAGATGCGGAGGCACTCAAGAACGTCGAGCGGTACATCGTTCTGAGCGCTATTGACAAGCTCTGGCAGGAACACCTCTACAACATGGACAGCCTCCGCACGAGCATCGGCCTGCGCGCCTACGGCCAGCGCGATCCGCTCATCGAGTACAAGGCGGAAGCGTTCAAACTTTTCGACGAGTTGATGGTCAACATCAAGACCGAGATCTGCCACAATATTTTCCGCAGTGCGTCTTCAATGCTCGCCTTCGAGAATTTCCTGAAGAACCTCCCAGCCATCACCAGCCACAACGAGACCAGCGCTTTCGGCGGTGGCCAACCCGGCGCACAATCCCGCCAATCCAGCAAGGCTAGCGACCTCGTCAGCGAGGCCACCAACGAACTTTCCAAGCCCCCACCCAAGCGCAGCGGCCCGAAGGTGGGGCGCAATGATCCGTGCCCCTGCGGCAGCGGCAAAAAGTACAAGCTGTGTTGTGGACGCTGACGCCGAGTAAACGCCGCGCCACTGCGGTCACGACTCTTTGCGCAGGGCGATTCATTGCATTCCCGTGACCGACACCAAACCTGCGCGCGCTGCGACGGCACAGCGGGGCGCAATTTGACCGGCGCTCCACAAAGACGGCGATCTTTAACGAGAGGCAGGTCCAAGCCTTGTCCCCACCGCTGCCAATGGAGATAGGCAGCTTATGGCACGACCATGTCCGCTACAGTCCGGCCCGCCGGGATGAAGGGCAGAACGTGCTCGGTGTAAGGTGTGATCACGTCGAGGATATAAGGCTCCCTGGAGTCGAGCATTCGTTGCATCGCGGCGCGGAGGTCTTTCTTGAACATCACGCGCTCGCACGGGACGTTAAAACCCTTGGCCATTGCCACATAGTCGGGGTAGATGGCCTTCACATTGTCTGGGTCGCCTAGGTAGGTGTGGCCGCGGTTGCCGGCGTAGAAACGATCTTCCCATTGCACAACCATGCCAAGGTGCTGGTTGTTGAGGATGATGGCCTTGGCGGCGATTTTTTCGATGTGCGCGGTGGCTAATTCCTGCACGTTCATGAGGAAGGAACCGTCCCCGTCAATGTCCACGACTTGTTTGTTCGGGCAGGCGACCTTGGCTCCCATCGCGGCGGGGTATCCATAGCCCATCGCCCCAAGACCAGCGCTGGTGAGGAATTGACGCGGCCAAGTGTATTTATACCACTGGCCGGCCCACATCTGATGCTGGCCCACGCCCGTGGTGATAATGGCATCACCCCCGGTCAACTCGTAAAGTAACTCAATGACGTATTGCGGAAGGATGACTTCCTTTTCCTTGCCCACAAGGTGGTCCTTCATGTGCTGGGACTTAACGACCTCCTCGTTGGCCGTGTAACGGAAGGGTGCGCGCGCCTTCCACTCCTCGCACTGCGCAACCCAAGCGGAATACTTCTTCACCAAGGCGCGCTGGCGGAGCATGGCGTTGAGCTTGCCCAGCGCAAACTTGATATCGCTGACAATTGGCAGGTTGGCCGGCTTGTTCTTATTGATCTCCGAAGGATCAATGTCGATGTGGACTATCGTCCCGCGCTCACAAAATTTGTCCACCTTGCCAGTCACGCGGTCATCGAAGCGCACGCCGAGAGCGAGCAACAGGTCCGCACCCGGCTTCACGGCAACCATCGGGTCGGTGAAGCTTGCACGCTTCTGGTATTCACCGCTGACGGCCCAATTTGCGGCGGCGGAGCCGTGCATACCCAACCAACGTAGCGAAAGGGGGTGCGTCTCCGGGAACGCGCCACAGCCCATAATAGTAGTGGTGACGGGAATCTGCGTGAGTTCGGCAAACTCGCGCAATTCAGCGGCAGCGTTTCCGCTGATAATGCCACCGCCCGCATAGATGACGGGGCGCTCGGACTTTTCGAGCAAGCCGATGATTTCGTTGAGAGCCAGATCGCTGGCGCGTTTGTCGGGATTGTAGCCGCGCAGGCTGATTTCCTTGGGGAACACCGGCTGGGTCTTGGCCTGCTGAATGTTTTTGGGCACATCCACAACCACGGGGCCAGGCCGGCCGGACTGCGCGAGGTAAAACGCCTCTTTGATGATGCGCGGGATGTCAGCAATGTCCGTTACGAGATAAGAGTGCTTCACAATCGGCAAGGTCATGCCGAAGAAGTCAGTCTCCTGGAACGCGCCCTTGCCAATCATTGCCTGCGGCACTTGGCCGGTGATGGCGATGAGCGGGATGGAATCCATGTAGGCATCCGCGATACCGGAAATGAGGTTCGTGGCGCCGGGGCCGGAAGTGGCCATGCAGACGCCAGCCTTGCCTGTGGCGCGGGCGTAACCCTCCGCCATGAAGACGCCGCCTTGCTCGTGGCGCGGCAGGATAGTGCGAATCTTCGAACGAGTAAGCGCCTGATGAAACTCCATGCTGGCACCGCCGGGGTAGGCAAAAATCGTGTCCACACCCTCGCGTTCGAGGCACTTGATGAGGATTTCACTGCCCAGCATCGGCGGGCCGACCTCGGTCTTTTCGGGGGCGTGCTTTGCTTCGGCGTGTTCTGCGGTAGTGGCTTTGCTCATGACTTGCGTTTGGATTTGGCGGACGGCGTGTCGCGAATAAAAAACCCACGACTGCTGCCAGCCGTGGGTTCTTGTCGAAAACTTGCCTATGCCCGACAAGGCCCGCCGGCGTCGTCAATTACGACGACTACCTCAAGCAAGACCTGGTCGACAGTGCTAATCATTGCCGACGATCTAACCTACTAGAAAAAGCCGGTCAAGCACGGATTCCGGCTTGGATTCGGGATCCGATACGTCCGCACCTCCGAAAAATCTATTCGCGCCTGCGGGCTGATTGGCTATGTTTTAGCCGTCCGCACCGTGTCACGCATGCAAACTGTATTGTTTTTTAACCTGCTGGTTCTGGCCTTTGTATTATCTCCCTTGGCCCGCGCCGCCACCCCTGCGCCCGATTTCTCGATGGTCCAAGCGCTGTTCAAAAAGCACTGCGTTGAGTGCCACGCGACCGGTGACGCCGAAAATAACCTGGTTCTCGAAAACCACGCCTCACTCATGAAGGGCGGTGACGGCGGCGTGCCGGTGGTGCCCGGCGACACCGCCAACAGCCTGCTAATGAAGTCACTCGAAGGCCGGGACAAGGTGAAGGTAATGCCGCCGGGCAAGCGCAAGAAATTTGAGCCGTCCGAACTGGCGCTGGTGAGTGCTTGGATTAACGGCGGGGCCAAGCCGCCCGCGATCGCCACCGAGCCGGTGCGCGAACTGGTCACGCCAAAGATTGAGCCACGTGTCACGCCCCGGAAGTCCATCCAAGCCATCGCGTTCACCGCGCACTCGAACGTCATTGCCGTCGCACGTTACCGCGAGGTCGAACTGCGCGACGCCGACACCGGCGTTGTGCGGCATACGCTTACGGGCATTCGCGGTAATGTGAATGCCGTCGCCTTCTCTGCTGACGGTCAGTGGATCGCAGCGGCAGGTGGCGAACCAGGCTTGCAGGGGCAGGCGGCCATATGGCGAGTTTCGGATGGGAAGCTGGAGCGGCGCTTCGCGGGCCACTTCGACGCACTTTACTCAGTGGCAATTTCTCCGGACGGCAAGGTGCTGGCCACCGGCAGTTACGACCAGAAAATCAAACTCTGGGACACCAACACCGGCGCGGAAGTCCGCACGCTTACCGGCCACAACGGGGCGGTCTATGGCCTTGCCTTCCGACCCGACAGCAAAGTGCTCGCCAGCGCCAGCGGGGACCGCACGGTGAAGCTTTGGGAAGTTACCAGCGGGAGGCGACTCGACACTTTCTCCCAGCCAACGAAGGAGCAATATACGATTGCCTTTAGCCCAGACGGGCGGCGGCTTGTGGCCGGTGGAGTGGATAACCGCATCCGTCTCTACGCCGTGAGCGCAAGCGCGGTGGAGGGCACGAACCAATTGCTCGAATCCAAATTCGCGCACGAGGGCGCAGTGCTGCGCATTACCTTTGCCAGCGACGGCCTGACACTTCTCTCCACCGCCGAGGATCGCACGGTGAAGTGGTGGGACGCCGCGAAACTCATCGAGCGTGGCCACCTCGATCCACAGCCGGACCTTGCCCCGGCAGTGGCCTTCCTCGCAGGCAACGCGCGCTTCGTCGTGGGCCGCCTGGATGGCACATTGCAATTCTTCGATGCGAATACGGGCCGGCCAGAGAAGGTGGCAGCGCGCTAGCCGGGACAGGTTCTTTTAATCCGCGCTACAATTCAGACTTTTGCCCTCGCCGAGTTCGGGGCATCATCACCCTCAGTGTCACCAGCACCGTTCATAGCTTGGTTAAGCGTGCTCGGCTTTGCGGCGGCTAGTTTCTTTTTCGCGTTGGCGGAGACGGCATTGTTCTCGCTGGGCAAGTGGCGCGCACGGCAGCTTGCGGAGCGTTCGCCGAGCGCGGGCGGATCGGTCATGGCATTATTGAACGAACCGCAGGATTTACTCGCCACCATCGTCCTGGGCAACACGCTGGCAAACTGCGCCTTAGTAGCAATCGCTCTATGGATGAGCCTCGAAGTGAAGGGCGAGCATCTCGGCCTAACGTTAGTAGGAACTTTTTTGCTCATCCTGCTGGGTTGCGAAGTAGTGCCCAAGACGCTCGCGGTAAGAATGCCAGAGGCGTGGTCGCTCCGCGTGGCCGGCCCGATGACGCTGTTGGTGCGGTTCACGCGCCCGTTACGACAAGTGGCGCAGCGCAGCAACGAAGCCCTGCTGAGCGTGGCGGTTCCACAATCCGTTACGCCTACAGTGGCAGTGAGCGAGGCGGATTGCCGCGAGTTGGTGGAGCTAGCCTTCCAAAAGGGCGCTCTCGCTGCGTCAGAGAAGGAGACCATTCTCGCCATCATCCAGCTTGACCGACGGACGGCCAAGGACGTGATGCGCCCACGCGCACGTATGGCGGCGATTCCCGTTGACCTGCCCGTTGAAGAGATGATCGCGGCAGCGCGCAAGTTCGGCCACGAGCGGTTGCCGCTTTACGACGAGTCGCCGGACACCATCGTGGGCATTCTGAATTGCCGCGCGTTGCTACTGGAACCGAACAGGGATCTTACGGAAGCCATTGAGCTTCCGTCTTTCGTGCCTGAGAGCATAAACCTGCTGCAACTGCTCGGCGCGTTACAGCGGCAGCAACGCGGGTTGGCGATCGTAATGGACGAGTTCGGCTCGACTGCCGGGCTAGTTACGATGGAAGACATCATTGAGGTCATCGTCGGAGAGATTCGCAGTGAAGGAGAGGCACCGGGCTTTGTCATGGAGAAACTAGCGCCCGGCCGCTGGCGCGTGAACGGCACGATGCGCGTGGAGGATTTCCGCCGCGAATTACCCGACTTTGGCGAACTATCCGGCGTGGACACTATGGGCGGCTTGCTGGTGGCATTGAAAGAGGTAGTGCCGCAGACGGGCGAATCGGCGGTGTTTGGAAGAGTGCGCCTCACCGCCCACGCAGCGGACGACCGACGCGTGCGCGAGGTGCTAGTGGAACTGGTCAAAGACTGAGTTTTTGATGAAACAAAATCTTACAAGCCAGCAAATGAGAGTTGGACTTAAAGTTTCAGCGAAGAAAACAATTGTAGCTGTCGACCATTGCGGTGCCCGAATTAGCGGGGCGTTTTGGAAAGGAGGCAAGTGATGGGCTGGGGGGTGTACATCCCGGTGCTGTTAAGCTTGCTGATCGTCTCCTTTGTCCTCTCCGGCATGGAGGCAGGCCTGCTGGCGCTGAACCGCCTGCGCATCCGCAATCTGATGCGCAAGGGCGGCCGGCGCGCGCGCCTGTTACACGGCTGGCTCGAGCAGCCAGAGAACTTCCTGTGGACTATCCTCGTGGGCAATACGCTGGCCAACTTCCTCGCCGGCGGGCTCATGGTGTATGCGCTGCATCGGCAGTTCAAAGATTCACCCGCGCTTTTCGCGGGTGCGACGCTCGTGATGGCGCTGCTGTTTTACGCGTGGTGCGAGTTGTTGCCGAAAATGCTCTTCACGCGTTTTCCCAACCGCCTAACCCTACTGGTCGCGCCGGTGTTCCGCGGCATTCATTTTGCGCTTCGCCCGCTGGTAGGCGTGACTTCGGCCCTGAGTAACGGTTTGTTGCGTTGGACTGGCGGGCAGATCTTCACCGGGCACCTCTTCGCAAACCGCGACGAGTTGCGCCGGCTCATGCAAGAATCTGCAAACGGCATGACCAGCGAGGAGCGCGCAATGATCAGCCGCGTGCTGGATTTGCAAAACCTTACAGTGCGCTCCATCGCAGTGCCATGGGAAAAAGTTGTGAGCGTGGAGGCTGGTACGCCGATGAGAAAGGTTATGGAGCTGTTCCGTCAACGGCAGTTCACGCGGATGCCAGTGTGTGAGTCGCGCACAGGTCGCGCGCGGGCATCAGGCGTGCTCAGTCTGCGGCGGCTGCTGTTTCAAGGCGAAGTGGACGAGCAGAAACTTGCGGCAGATTACCTGCAGCCGGCGCTCTACCTCAATGAGGAGATGCGTCTGGAGGATGCGTTGCGCGCGATGCAGCGCAGCGGTCAGCGACTAGGTATCGTGCTCGCGCGCGACCAACGCGAGCTAGGGGTGGTGAGCCTCGAGGATATTCTTAAGGTCGTGTTCGGGGAGGTAAGCTTATGACCCTCGACGAGATTCTCCTCATTACGCTCAAAGCATTGGCAGTGCTAGTGCTGGTGGGGCTGAATGGCTTCTTTGTCGCCGCCGAGTTCGCCCTCGTAAAGGTGCGCGACACGCAGCTCCAGCCGCTTATCGCCCAAGGCAACCGCCGCGCGCGCATGGCGCAGCACATCCTGCACAACCTCGACGCCTACCTCAGCGCTGCGCAGCTCGGGATTACGCTGGCGAGCCTCGCCCTGGGCTGGATTGGGGAACCCATCTTCGAAGCGCTGCTGCATCCCCTGTTCGGCGCGCTGGGCTGGACCGGCGACGAATGGGAGCGCGTGCGCTCAGGTGTCGCTTTCGCGGTTGGCTTTTCGGTCATCACTTTCCTGCACATCGTCGCCGGCGAGCAGGCACCAAAGTCGCTCGCCATCAAGCAACCGCTGCCCACGGCGCTTTGGGCAGCATATCCCCTGCGCTGGTTCTACGTCCTCGCGTATCCGTTCATCTGGGTGCTGAACCACAGTGCGCTCTGGCTGCTGCGGCAAGTTGGCATTCAGGTTGTATCCGAGCACGAAGGCGCGCATACCGAGGAGGAACTGCGGCTTATGTTCGACGCCTCGCAGCGGCTGGCGGGCGGCTCGCAGTTGGGCCGGGAAATCGTCCTCAACGCGTTGGATCTGCGGCACCGTGTCACGCGCGAGGTCATGCGCCCGCGCACAGAGGTAACCGTGCTCAACACCCAGGCAAGCATCGCCGAGTGCTTAGAGGTCGCGGAAAAGACCCGTTTCTCGCGCTTTCCGTTGTGCGAGGGCGGCGACTTAGATCGCCCACTGGGCGTCGTCCACATCAAGGACTTGTTCGCCATGCGGCTGAAAGCGCGCACCGGCGCAGATCTCGCCTCTGTTGCACGCAAACTGATCTACGTGCCGCCAACCGCCCGGCTGGAGCGTCTGCTACAACTGCTATTGGAGCGTAAACTACACTTGGCCTACGTGGTGGACGAATATGGCGGCACCGTCGGGCTGGTCACCTTGGAAAACGTCATCGAAGAAATCGTCGGGCAGATCCAGGACGAATTTGACCAAGAAAAGCCGCTGCTTCAGCGGATCGGCGAAGCCATCTGGGACGTAGATGGCGCTCTACCCTTGCACGAGTTAGAAGAATTGGTGGGCCAGAAGCTCGCTGAGGAGAAAATCACCACGGCCAGCGGCTTCGTGACGCACCGGCTTGGTGGATTTCCCAAGGAGGGCGACCTGGTGGAGTTAACCGCATTCACGCTTCGGGTGGAGGCAATGGACGGACTGCGCGTGGCGCGGCTGCGTGCCGAAAGAAGGTCGGCTTCAGCTTGAAACAACGGCGACCAATACCGTTCCGGAAACAGCGATTCGGGCTTGGGGATTAGGGACGAACGCTACTTCCCGCCGACCGGCCGATTGTCCAGTGCGCGCCAAAATTCTTCGGCTAATGGCACGTGGTCCCAACCCGTGTCCGGCAGGGTATAACCAATGCGGCGTAAGCGCGGCAACTGTCGCAGCACTTCAAAGTTTTTCGCTCCGACCGGGATCGTGACTCCTTCGAGCAGTCTGCAGTCGGCCAAGGCCGAAATGTCGGTGAGATTGGTGCACCCCTCAAGCTGAACAAACCGAAGCGGAGCATCCTTGAGCAGTGGGAGGCTGGCGATGCGGGTGTGGGCGAGATTGAGCTGGGTGAGCTTCATGTTCGCGAGCACGCCAAAATCGGTGGCACGCACGCGCTCAGCATCCAAACGGGTTAACCGCATTCCGCGTAACGGAGCAAGCTCAGTCACGGGCGTTTGACTGATGTCTAATGACACCAGCGGCATATCCTTGAGCGGAGCCAAGTCTTCCACCTGCGTCTTGGCTACACTTAGCTTGGTCAAAGGCGCACCGCGGAAAGGGGATAAATCGTTGAACTCAGGCTGCTGTATCACTAGGGCCAAACCGGAGGCCTCTCGCTTCAAGGCGCCGTTGAGTTCCAGCTTGCCGACCACAGCCCGCCAAGCCTCGAAGATAGCCTGCGCTCCCTTGCTTTCACGCGTAGCCATGGCTATGGCCTCCGCGCTGCGTGACTGGCGGCTCATCTCAATGCGCAGTTCAGCGAGGCTCTCCGGCCGAATGGTCGCACGCCCCGCGTTGGCGGCAATCAGGCGCTCGCACAGCCGCAAGTTGCGCACCGTCATGAAAGCCTCGGGGTCTAATGTCAACGCCAGCGCATAGGCGTCCCGCGCCTCGGCGAACTGGAGGAGAGACTGCAGGATGTTGCCCTTGAGGACGTGGAAGCGTGCGTCCTCAGGTTGGAGCGAGATGGCATAGTTGATGCGCGCCAATGCCTTGGGAAACTTCAGCTCATCCACCAGCGACTTCGCCTCCGCATAAAAAGTCGGCGCAGTCTCCTTCAACTCGGCTAACGTGCGCGTGACCTTATTGGTGAAGTGCAAACCCAAGGCCAGCATCAGCGCCAGTGAGATGATACCGAGCGTGAACTCCGTGCGATGGCGCCTGACGAGCAGCAACAGCAGCCGCAGTGCGCTCGCACCCTCAGCAGACGTCGCAAAGCCACTCTGATAAGCCGCGATGTCCGCCTGCAACGCTGCGACGCTCTGGTAACGCTTCCCCTTGTCGCGAGCCAACGCCTTCATTACCACAGCGGAAAGCGCGGATGGAATGCGTCGGTCAGGGCAGTGCGCCAACTCGGGCGGGGCCACGTCCTGGGCTATTGTGGGCGGCCCAGTGAGCCGCATGATGCGGGTGTTGCGCGGATTGTACCTGGTAGGCGACGAGATGGTCCCGGTGGCGACGTTTGTGAGCACCTCGTTGACCGTGTCGCCAGTCACGGGCGGATGCAGAGTCAGGATCGCGTAAAGGATTGCGCCTAGCGCGTAAATGTCAGTGCGCTCGTCAATGTCGTCCACCCGCCCCTCCGCTTGTTCTGGGGCCATGTAGCGCGGGGTGCCCTTAACCTGACCAGAGAGCGTCTTGAAGCTGTCGCGGGAAAGGTCGGCCAAACCCGCAATGTCCGATTGCACTGCGTCCATGGCATGCCCGCCGCGCAACGACTTTGCCAGCCCCCAGTCCATCACGAACACCTCGCCGAATTCTCCGAGCATGATGTTATCGGGCTTTAAATCCCGGTGCACCACGCCACGCGAGTGTGCAAACGCGACCGCGTCGCAAACCTTCTGATGGATGGTCAGCAGCGTGCGAAGTGAGTAACGCGCGATGGCAGCCTGGTCCTTCTGGCGGATTTTCTCCAAAACTTCACTGAGGGTGACGCCCTCCACCAAGCGCATCGTGTAAAACACCACGCCGTCACCGGTAACACCCAACTCGTGCAGCGGGACGATGTTGGGATGCTCCAACTGACCGGTGATGCGTGCCTCCGCGATGAGCTGTTGGACGTGCTCATCTGAGGCGTGCACTCCCTTAAGGATGACCTTGACCGCAACGGGGCGCTGAATGCAGTTATCGCGGGCGGAAAGGATCGCACCCATGCCGCCCTTGGCCAGAATCCGCTCGAGTTCATAAGCGGAAGCCGGGGGGTGATGACTCCCAGTGCTGGCCAACGTGCCCTTTTGCTGCCGCTTGGACAGGAAGGTCGCCAAGGCGGCAGCGGAATTAAGGTGGGAGGCTTCGAGTGACTGCTTTAGGGACGCAAGCGAAACCTCCGGGGTGGGGGGCGCGATGGGGCCAACTGTTTTGTCCCTCGGCTCGCCCATGGCGATCAAGATACGCGTTAACCTCGGTCAAACAAGCAGTGAAATTACTGAGTTGAGCAGCGGGAAAAACCCACACAGGAAACTCTCTAAATCCGCCCCAACAACGACATTAATCGAGTCACATTCACATCCGATAAGAGAGGCCTAACGCACCGCCGCGTGTTTGGTAATAAACTCAACTATAGGCGTGGGATCGTCCAAGCCATGCGGGTGATGGCCAACACCTGGTTTGCGGATCAACGTGATGTCACCGCCCAAGGCTTTATATCGCTCCGCGATTATCCCGGTGTTCTCGTCCCACGGCACCACGTCGTCCGCGTCGCCGAAGACATGGAGCAGCGGCACCTTGGCCTTCGCCAAAGGCTGAAGGTTGTCTACAGGATTACCGCGGTAGGTCAACGCTGCCGCTTCATTAGCGAAGCGATGCACTCGCAGCGTCAGTGCCCAATCGTTCGGGCTGCCCTTGCCCTTGCCCTTGCCGCCGGGCCAGCTCTTGAAGTCGCACACTGGCGCATCTCCGTAAATGCACGCGACCTTGTCGGGGTTGGCAATGGCCCAATTGTAGCAGTAAAGCCCGCCCCGGCTCAGGCCCACGAGCGCAGGCTTTTTAGCGAAGCCGAACTTGCCCGTCAGCTCTGCATAAAGCTGGTTCCAGTGTGCCACCGCGGTCGGACAGCCCAGCAAGTTCGGCACGCTCAGGTAAACGACGTGGAAACCCCGGCCCAGCAGCGCGATGTCCGGCGCGGGCTTGTGGCCAAAAAATTCCCCATGCCAAACCCACGGTTTGCCCGGCGCGGCCTGCTTGGGTAAGACGACGAGCACGTTCTTTCCATCCACCTGAAAGTCGTAGCGGTCATGCTCATTCCACGAGGACTGCTTGCCCGGAAAGGGCGCGGGTTCGGCCGCAGAGACCACAAGAGTCAGACACGCGGCAAAGGAGAAATGATTTAGGCAATTCATGATGGCGGTAACATGATGGCCTAGCGTCGGTTGCGCCACGCTGAATTCTCCAACTATTTCAATTTGCCGCCGCGTCGGAGATCCACCCGCGCCAGCGATAAACCCACCACCCGATGACCTCGTGCACCCACGCCTCGACCTTTGCAAATCCCGCCGAGCGCGGGACCAAGTCAGTACTATCCCCCGCGATGACGCTCGCACTCGTGAGGAACGCGCTGGGCACCGGCACGACCTCCAATTCCGTCGTGGTACGGAACACACCCACCGCCCGCCGCAGGTGCGACGCCGACGTGACCAAGAGCACGCGCTTCCAGCCGCGCTCGACCGCCAGCCGCGCGACCTGCTCCGCCTCGTGCCGCGTGTGCTTACAGCCACCCAAGCTAATGACCTCCGGCCCACCGGTCTGCCACTTCGTAAGCAAGTCTTTGAACAAATCCGCCTCCGCGAACGGCTCTCCACCCACCGTGAGCGCGCTGCCACCTACCACCAGCAACTTCGCCTTACCCAACCGTAACAATTCGAACGCCGTCACCACGCGATCGGCACTCTGATTAAAATGCAACCGCCCAACTTCCTCACGCGACGGCGCGGAAAAACCGCCCAATAAAACGACTGCATCTGCCTCGGGTAACGCCTCACGTTTCACGCCTACCCACGGCCGCTCTAGTGAGGCGAGGAGGCTGCCCGGCAGCGGTGTCGCGCCGATCACCCAAATAAAAAAGGCGAGCAAACCCGCGCCCGCCGCGAGGCGGGGCTGGCGCTTCCGCACGCACAAAAAGGCCAGCACCACAAGGCAGGCCCAAGTGAAACCCACAGGTTCGATCAGGCGCAGCGCGCCGCGCAAGGCATGGTCCAGCATGACCGCAGGCTAACGGCCGCGCCGCGTGGAGACAATCTGCGTCTCGGCACTCGCAGAGCCGCCCGCCGGGGCCGTTAGCGTAGCGACGACATGGACGCGCTCTGACCAATCGAAGACGCCTATAACCACCAGCGTATTTTTTAGCCTGCTGCCTCGCCGCGTGACCTTGGAGCCTAGTACCGAACCCTCAGCAGTTATGACCCGCCATTGCCTGCTTAGGAAAATGCGACGAACAGGGAAAGCCCAACCGAAATTGATTTGCACTTGGGGACTAAGTCCTGCGTAGCACTTCTCGACCTAAGACTGTAAAGCGAAACGTCCTTCGGATTGTTGCCGAAACGTGTCTTAGATTTCTCTTATTAGCTGCTACAGGCTGAAAAGTTTTTCCACCTTCGCCTTCACCGACGCATCCATCTTGATGAGCGGTGGCCAGGCGCGTTTGAAGCCTTCGCCGGGGAGCTTCTTCGTCGCGTCAATGCCGAGCTTGCTGCCGATGGCGATTTCGCTCGTCGCGTGGTCTAGTACGTCGGCCGGGCCTTTGGTGAAGATGCTGTCGCGTTGCGGGTCGGTGTTGGCGGTGAGATGGAACAGCACTTCGCTGGTGTTGTGCACGTTCACGTCGGCGTCCACCACCACGAGGTATTTGGTGAACATCATCTGGCCCATGCGCCAGAGGCCGTGCTGGGTGGCAGTCCGCAAGGACTTTTGTAGGCCTGCATCGGGTAGGTCTTCTTGATGCTCACGAAAACTTCAGCGCCTGTTCCACCTCGCGCAATCCGCGCGTCATGGGGAGGCGCTTGCCGTTGTGCAGCACGATGACGTGCTCGCCTTTGAACATCGGTTGCAGTTCCTTCACGCGGTCGAGGTTCACGATGGCGCTGCGGCTCACGCGCAGAAATATTTCCGGGTCGAGCTGCGTCTCCAGCGCGCCGAGCGTCTCGCGCAGGATGTGGCTCTCCTTGCCCACGTTCACGGCGACGTAGTTCCCAGCGGATTCGATGCTGTCAATGTCCGCCGTCTTGAGCACCACCACTTTGTCGTCGGTCTTGATGGTGAGCCGGGTGAGAAAATGCGCCGTGGCGGGTGCGGCGGGCTGGTTCGGACGCGCGGCGAGAAGGTCGAGCAACCCGCGCGCGGCGGTGCTGGCTTCGCGATTGGCCAAGTGTTCGCGGGCGCGGGCCACGGCGGCTTGAAATCGCTCGGGCTTGAACGGCTTGAGCAAATAATCCAGCGCGTGCGTCTCGAACGCCCGGACGGCGTGCTGGTCGTAGGCGGTGGTGAAAATAATGGCGGGCAATTTTTCGCGCGGAAGTTTCTGCAGCAACTCGAAGCCGTCCATCTCGGGCATCTGCACGTCGAGGAAGAGCAGCGCGGGCGGGTCGCGTTCGATGGCGGCAAGGGCGTCGTGGCCGCTGGCACATTCGCCGATGATTTCCAAATCAGGTTCGTCGCGCGCGAGCAGGCGGATGCGTTGCCGCGCGAGCGGTTCGTCGTCCACGATGAGCGCGCGGATTTTCATGCGGGCGGCGCGGCGGAAGTTTTTGCGTCGTCGTGAAACGGGATTTCCAGCGTGACGACACAGCCGCCGGTGTCGTGATTGCTCACGGAGAATTCATGCGCGCCGGGGTAAAGCTGTTCCAATCGCGCCCGCGTGTTCGCGAGGCCGATACCGTGGCCGCCAGTTGAAAGGAGAATGTTTTTCAAGCCCGGCCCCGTGTCGCACACGCTGACACGCAAGTTGTCGCCTACGCGGCTCGCGCTGATGCTGATGACGCCCGGCGCGCGCAGCGGTTCAATGCCGTGCTTGATGGCGTTCTCGACGAGCGGTTGCAGGACGAACGTGGGCACGAGTGCTTCAAGCGCGGCGGGTTCGATGGATTTCTCGACGCGCAGCCGTTCGCCGAAACGCGTCTGCTCCACGGCGAGGTAGCGACCGAGGAAATCGAGTTCGCGGCGCAGGGGAATCTCCGCCACGCCCGCTGAATCGAGCGCGGCGCGGAGCAGTTCGCTCAAGTCGCCGAGCATGGAATCCGCCGCGCGGACGTCGGTGTGGATGAGCGTCGAGATGCTGTTGAGCGTGTTGAAGAGGAAATGCGGATTGAGTTGCATCTGCAACGCCGCGAGCCGGGCGTCGGCGAAACGCGCCTCGGCGGCCAGCGCGCGGCGCTCGCGTTCCCGCGCCCGGCGCGACCACACCACGGCCTGACACGAGCTGACGAGAATTCCGTAAAACAGCACATCAAGCGCGGCCCGCGCGAGCGGCGGACCTCCGCGCGGACGACGTGCTCCCGGCGGGCTGAATTGCGCGGGTCGTCGCGGCACGTTTTCATTTTCGCCAAACGACTGCCGCACCCACGGCGGCGGGCTGCCCGGAGATTCGCCATCCGCTGCGACGACGCGGCGATTCAGCAACGAACGACTCGTCAGCACCAGCACGGCGCACACGGCTAGATGCGCCGCCACGTTCAGCGCCAGTCGCCGACGTTCCAGCGGAAATTGAAACGCCAGCCAAACCGCCAGCGGTGCGACCACGAGCCACACCAGCCACATCGGCAGCGAGATTCGCAACGCCTCCAAGACCTCGAGCGAACCCAGCAGCATGGCCTGCGCGGTGAACAACACTCCCAGCGCAAGCCACGCGCCCAGCGCGATGAGCGCAGGCACACGCCAGTCGCGCGCGAGCGGTGAAGTGTCTGGTGGATTCATGGTGGCAATGACGATGCGCGAGCGGCGTTCAAAAGCGGAGCAAAAGAATTCCGCCGGGCATGCGGCCCGGCGGAATTGCTTTCATCCGATTGACCGGACGCGCCCAGTTCAGCGGCGCGGACCACCTGCACTCGCCGGACGTTGACCGCGCGGGCCGCCGGGCCGGGACAGTTCGCCTTTTTCGATGGCGGACTTGAGCGCGGCCTGTTCGGTCTCGCTCAACACGCCGTCGTGGTTCGCGTCATACGGAGCGACCAGTGCATACATCCCGGCGATGCGATTGAGAATCTGCTCGGCGCTCGGCGCGACCCCGGCGCTCGGCGTGCGATGCGCCGGGGCTTGCACCGTTCCGTCGGCGATGGCCCTGGCGAGGGCTTCCTTCTCGGTCGCATCGAGCTGGCCGTCCTTGTTCACGTCGAACGGCGCGACCTTGGCGAAGGCTTCCGTGAGATGACCCACGGCAGCTGCGGCGTCGGTTGGCGCGCCCGCAGGCGGTTGGGCATTGGCGGGGCGTTGACCCCGAGCGCCGCCGGGGCGGCCTTGGGCGAGTGCGGACGAGCAGATGGAGAGGCCAAGCGCGGCCACGACTGCGAGTGATGTGATGTGTTTCATACGATTCGTTTGTTGATGTTCTGTGTTTCGTTTCACCGCCGTGGCAACCGCTGTTGCCCGGTCAGATTGGTGAGACTTTATGCGAACCCCGGCAAACCGCCGCGTGGATGAGATGAAGGAGCGCAGGCGAAGGATGAACCGGGGAGAAAGCGGGATAAACTGCTGACTGATAGGCATTTGCTTTTTCGACGTGG
>Ga0194119_10004839_pt1 | contig 20505 bp, 21 predicted proteins | sample TA2MahC100mmetaG_FD_148620 | JGI IMG/M metagenome (GOLD analysis project Ga0194119, IMG submission 148620) | Freshwater microbial communities from Lake Tanganyika, Tanzania - TA2015018 Mahale Deep Cast 100m | ecosystem: Environmental > Aquatic > Freshwater > Lake | place: Tanzania: Lake...
ATTCTTCCAAACTGTTTTGATTCTGTTGTGCCAAAGCATATTGGAAACTCTGAAACTAAATCTAGCTTGTCTTGATTGTCTCCATGTGCATGAGCAACAACGATGCATTTTCTTGCAGCCTTTCTTAATGCTGCTGAGTCTCCGTCAAGGTCAGTTACAACTATCTGTGGCACAATCCTATTTTCAATTAATGCCTGCGTAGCGCCATCTGCTACAATTTTTGTGGCATGGTATTTTTTCAAATACGGAATTGATGATAAAAGTGAAGGACCAGCACCAATCACAAAAACGGTTTTTTTGTCGATTAATCGTCCTAATTTTTTTGTAGATGTTTTTTTTAAAATCGCGTTTAATTTTTTTGCAGACTCGATGTCGCTTTTTTTATCATAATTAAATTCGTATAGTATTTTGGCGTATTTTTGTTCCCAACCTGAGATAGTCATATGACTCAAATTGGCAGCCTTTATCATAAATGATGTGAATAAGATAGGATCTGTACCTGTCGGAAGTTCAAACCCAGTCAGAATAATGGGAATAATAAACACAAGCCCAGAATCATTTTACAAAAAATCAATTGCATTAGGACAACAAATCGCAGCTGTTGCAAAAAAGATGGAAGAACAAGGCGCAGATTTTATCGATGTTGGTGGCATGTCAACTGCACCATATCTTGAAACTATGGTTTCAGAAAGTACAGAATCAAAACGCGTAACTAGCGCAATAAAAATAATCAAAAAGGTAACAAATCTACCAATCTCTGTAGATACCTGCCGTGCAAGTGTTGCCAAAAATGCACTAGAGGAAGGTGCAGAGATACTAAATGACATTTCTGGACTAAAATATGATAAATCCATGCTTGATGTTGCGTCAAGATTCCAACCCTCACTTGTCTTGTGTGCATATAGCAAAAAGCTAGTAAAAGGAAATAACGTTGCAAAAACAAAAGCACTACTACAAGAAAGCCTCACTCTTGCAAAAAAAGCAGGTGTTTCTAAAAATATTGTACTTGATCCAGCAATTGGTTTTTTTAGAAGATCAGGAAACGGACCATTTTTTACAAAAATAAATTCAGACTGGGTTGAGCGTGATCTTTTGATCTTGCAAAACCTGCATCTGTTAAAATCATCTCAGCCACTGCTAGTCTCTGTTTCAAACAAATCATTTATTGGCAAACTTTTAAAAAAAGAAGATCCGTCTGATCGATTGTTTGGCTCGCTTGCTGCAGAAGTAGTTGCTGTTCTAAACGGTGCAGATATTATTCGAACGCACAATGTAACAGAGACAAGGCAGGCAGTTTTTCTTGCACAAAAATTTCTGCACAAATTCAAGAAAGGCTTATAACAGTTCTGCCTTCTAATGTAGGGGGTTTCATTTGGATATAAGAGAAGGACTGACTTTTGATGATGTTCTCCTTGTCCCCAAATATTCTAACATTACAAGTAGATCCCAGACTAGCCTTGCAACAAAGTTGTCGCGAAATATCTCACTTAACATTCCTCTTGTAAGCGCAAACATGGATACAGTAACAGAGTCTACCATGGCAGTCGTGATGGCACGTGAAGGCGGAATTGGAATAATTCATCGATTTCTTACAATAAAAGAGGAGGTAAACGAGGTTCTAAAGACAAAGCGGTCAGGCAGTGTAATGATCGAAAATCCATATGTCATAGGGCCAAACCAGACAGTACACGAAGCAATTGGATACATGCAAGAAAAGGGAGTATCCGGCCTTTTGGTGGCAAACGGCGAATCAAAACTTGCAGGAATATTGACATCGCGAGATGTCCAGTTTGCAGACTCGTCTCATCTTGTAAAAGATGTCATGACAAAGGACGTGATAACTGCCAAGCCAGGAATCAGTCTTGGTGATGCAAAAGACCTTTTACAGAAACACAGAATAGAAAAACTTCCACTAGTTGATGAAAAACAGAACATAAAGGGACTGATAACAAGTAAAGACATCATAGAACGAGAAAACTTTCCATCTGCATCAAAGGACAAAAAAGGAAGACCACTTGTTGGTGCAGCAGTTGGAGTAAAAGGTGACTTTATGGAAAGAGCAGAAGCGCTTATGGAAGCAGAGACTGACATTATTGTTGTGGATATAGCTCATGGACACAGCGAAAATGCACTTAGTACTGTTCGTCACCTAAAGAAAGCATTTCCAAACTGCGAGCTGCTTGCAGGAAATGTAGCTACTGCAAAGGGAGCAGAAGATCTCATCAAAGCAGGAGTTGATGCAGTAAAGGTGGGGGTAGGCTCTGGCTCTATCTGCATTACACGTGTAGTTACAGGCTCTGGCATTCCACAGCTAACTGCTGTTATGGACTGTGCAAAGATTGGAAAAGAGTACGACATACCGATAATTTCAGATGGTGGCACAAGAACCTCAGGTGATGTGACAAAAGCGCTGGCTGCAGGAGCATCATCTGTTATGATTGGCAGTCTTTTTGGAGGAACAGATGAAAGCCCAGGCTCTACAATAATGAAAAATGGCAAGAGATTCAAAATATATCGTGGCATGGCATCACTTGCTGCATCTCTTGGAAGAAAATCAAAAGAGTCTGGCTTTGTCTCACTTGATGACGATCTTAATGACTATGTAGCAGAAGGAGTAGAGGCAATGGTTCCATACAAGGGGAGTGTTACTGATATCATAAAACAGCTATCTGGTGGAATCCGCTCAGGTCTTAGCTATTGTGGAGCTCATAACATACAACAAATGCAGGAAAATGCAGAGTTTATCAAAATGTCATCTGCAGGTTTTGTTGAAAGCCAACCACATGATGTTTCTTTAATGTAGTTAGTTTTTTATCTGTCAAGACAAAACATTTTTTGTGTTTACAAAAAGGACTGCAATTGGAATAGGTGCGGGAATTGCAATTTCAGCAATAGGCGTAGTTGCCCTTATCACATCATTTGGAATTCAAAGCATCAGTGTTGATGAGACAGTAGCGGTAGGAGACAAGACGTCGTTTTCATTTAACGCACCGCTTGGCGCAAAAGAAAGTCTTGAAATCTCTGGTGCATCTTTTGAGATTGCACTAACTCCTTCAGGAGAAGAAAAAACTACTAGAAACTACAAAGACAAAGCTACCATAGAATGGATTGTCGCAGAAGAAGGACAAAACAGACTAGAGATACAAAATACGGGAGACTCTGAACTACAATTAAAGGGAACATTTGAGGTTTCAAGCGATCCTATACTATTCACATATCACATTTTGGTCATCACTGCGGGTGTTGTAATAATTGGCTTTAGTGCTGCATTTAGCGTAAAAAAGCCTAGAGGATTTTAGCTAAGCCCTGCATTAGGATAGGATCCTAGAACCTTTAGAAACAAAGTTTCTTTTTTTATTTTCTTTAATACTTCTGAAATTTTGGGATTTTTTTCATGGCCCTCAAAGTCAACATAAAAGTTGTACTCCCATGGCGTGTCTTTTGTAGGTCTTGACTCAATTTTTGTCAAGTTGATTTTATAGTCATGAAACTTTTCAATGACACGAAACAGTGCACCAGCCTCATGCTTTACAGAAAATATTATCGAAGTCTTGTCTTTTTTTGTCTCTTTTGTTTTTTCCTTTGATAGAATCAAGAATCTAGTATAGTTGTTTGAATTGTCTTCGATTCCTTCCTTTACTATAGGAACGCCGTAAATTTCAGATGCCATCTTGCTTGCTATACATGCAATGTTTTTCTTGTTAAGACCTTTGATTATCTGAACGCTTCCAGCAGTATCATATGCGGGAACTGTTTTCATGTGATGTTTTTGTATAAACTTTCTACACTGACCTAGTGCTTGGGGATGAGAGTACACAGTATCAATTTTATCAAGTGGGCCAAGACCAATCAAGCAATGTCGTATCCTAAAATATGTCTCACCTACAGCATGTAGCTTTGTCGAGTACAGAAGATCATAACTTTCACCAACGCTTCCCTCAAGCGAGTTTTCAACAGGTAATATAGTATAGTCAGTTTTTCCACTTTCAGTATGTTCTATAATATCTGCAAACGTAGGTAAAGGAACGGTCTTTGTTTTTTTACCAAAAAAGGAAAGCGCAGCTGCCTCGCTATATGCACCTCGTTCTCCCTGGAACGAAACACGTAACATCTTTTATTCTCTCAGCTTGATAAAGTCGTAATTTCCAAAATTTGTCGAGAGCTTTCTTTCATCAATCCATGCACATTCTATACATTTTATGGCATCGCGCATTGGTACTACATTTCCTCCACATTTTTTACATTTTGTAAACAATACGCCAAGTTCTGGTTCACTTATTGTTGCGTGTATAGCTCCATTTAGGTGACCAATTATCTTTAGTTTTACAATATCATTAACTAGTGCTACCGATTTTTTTCTGATATTTCTTGTATTACAAATGCATTCTACATGTGACTTGACAGGCTTTCCATTAACGTATAGTATCATAACTGCAATCATTGATGACATGACAGCAGCGACCGTTCCTATCACAATGTCATTTATCTGTGGAACTGATAGTTGTTTAAAGTTTTGAACCTGTGCAGTACGTTCTTTTTTGTCAAGGTTAGGAGTACCAACTACAGCTGATCTTACTGTGTGACCATCATCAAAAGTATTTTTTCCAGACTCATACTCTTCAATGACAGCTATTTTCTCTCCTGGAAAAGTAATATCAGACATGGTTAGTTTTTTTGTTTGATAATTATAATCGTTTATAGCCAGTGTGGTATCTGAAGATAGTCTTCGATACTTTCTTTTCGTAATAGTTTTAAAAGTGCATTTGCCTGCGGTGTTGACAAAACTGGTTTGTCAAACTGGTTATCAGTTGAGATTCTAGGACATGCAACTTGAATAAACGCATCAATTCCTTTGAGATTTTTGAGTCTTTCATTGGTAATGTCAGTTAATGCAAAGAGCTGAACCGTTTTTCCTTCCTTTTCAAGCTCGTGCTTGAATTTTAGTGCTGTAGTTTTTGATAGCTGACCTTCCTTTAGTCCAACAATTATTCCAAAGGTTTGAGCATCTGCTGCTTTGTAAATTGCAAGCGTTGCCTTTTTCTGCAGCTTTTGCGCAAAGTCTGTTACTTCACGTACCTCATTAAAGTATGGATCAAGAACATAGGTGAGCTTGTTTGAAGCAAGCGCAATGCCCGCTGCATGAAAGTTGCTTTGTCCTAAAAAGACATTGGCGTCAGCATTTTCCATTGTATTCATTGCAGGATAGAATTCGCATCCAAAAACCTGTCCATCGTTTAGTTGTCCTTTGCCTTGTCCAATTTTTACTATAACTCCACCGTCTTCTAGAATTTTTTTGACATGTTCTATCTGGTGTAGGTGCTGACTGTCAGTTAGTAGACATACTATATTTCCTTTCAAAATATCAACACACTTTGGCGCTACACCATCAAAAGAAATGTCGTCAAATGCATCAATCATAACTACATTATCGTCCATTGTTTCCATGCTTATTGTATGTCCAATATTGAACAAAACCCCTGCACCAAGAACCTTTGCACCATTTGAGTTTAGATCACAAGAGCCCCACGTAGTGTCTGCCAACACATAGGCTGGAATTCCAAATCTTTTCATGATATTTGTTGCTGTTTGCTGAATTTTTGGCATAATGCCATCAGGACCATTTAGTGCTACTGAAACAGGCTTTCTTTTCTTTATCTCATCGAAAATTTTTTCTTCATCTATTACTATCATTTGTGATTTAAGCTAATTTGGTTTTAATTTAAACTATTATTAAATAACGACTTGAACTATCAGCATAAGACATGAGCCAACAAACTGTACTGCATATAGGACTTGACGATACAGACTCTCCAAAGGGGATGTGTACTACATATCTTGCATACAAAATCGTAGACACATTACGAAAAGAAAACGTCGAGTTTCTTGATTATCCAAAATTGATTAGATTTAATCCAAACATTCCATGGAAGACAAGAGGAAATGGCGCAGTAGGATTATCAATCAAAACAAATGAACCTGACAAAATAAAACAAAAGGTAAAACACATGGTAAAGTCTTACTCTGATACAAAAAATGGCGCAAACCCAGGACTGGTATTTTATCAAAATAATACAATCCCCAAAGACTTTAACAGTTTTAGTGAGCTTGCATTGTGGAAACTGATTAGTCGAAGTTCTGCAAAACGATTTGTCTTAAAAAATAATCTAGAATCATTTTACATTGGTAATGGCCAAGGCTTAGTTGGTGCTGTTGGAGCCATTGGCTACCACTTTTCTGATGAAACATTTGAGCTGCTAAGTTATAGAAAGAAAAAGCAATTTGGAAAAAAACGACAAATTATACCACAAAGCGTAAGATCAATGCAAGAAAAAACATATCCTTACACCTTTAATAGCTATGACAAAAAAACAGGACGCGTATTAATTACTCCACATGGACCTGATCCTGTATTTTATGGAGTGCGTGGCGAAGATCCAAAAACTGTCATAAATGCAGCAAAACTGATTCAAACAAACGAAAGTCTTGATGGATATTTGATATTTAAGACAAATCAAGGAACAAATGACCATCTAAAAAACGAACTTGATAGTTCAGAACTAGAACCATACACATCTGGCATAGTAAGCGGTATAGTATCAAGCAAACCAAAAATTGAAACTGGAGGACATGTGTTCTTTTCTCTTGCCACAAAAGATTACAAAATAAATTGTGCAGTGTACAGGCCAACAAAAATTACATCCATTGCATTAGAACTTGCAGTTGGCGACAAAATTCATGTTGGTGGCAGTGTAAGAAAAGCATCAAAAAAACATAATCGTACATTAAATGTTGAGTTTATCGAGATCTTACATCTTAAAAAACAACACAAAATTACAAACCCATTATGCAACAGTTGTAATAAAAAAATGAAATCAAAGGGAAAGAATCAAGGATTTGAATGTGTAAAATGTAAAAGTAAAGCAGACAAAAAAATTAAAATGGAAATTCCAAGAAAAATAACACAGAAACTATATGTGCCAGCAGTAACAGCACACAGACACCTTACTAGACCCTTACAAAGACTAGGAAGAACAAATCATGATACAAGAATTAACAACTCTATTTCATGGTTTCATGTTTTTACAAATTAAAAAACTATAGCGGGGAGTAGATTTGAACTACTGATTTTCGGGTGTCTCATCAATTATGATTATGAGCCCGACGGGATGACTTAGCCCTTTGAGCAAGTCTGACTTCCCCACCCCGCTAAGTCACAAAAGGTTTTGGGCCGTATATACGCGTTATTAAAAATCTGCAAATGATTAATAGTATTTACAAAGTTTTTTTCTTGTGAACAAAAAATTAAGAATTGCAGGAATTATTGGAGCACTTGCAGTATCTGCAATTATTCTAAGCTCACCTTCTAATACTCCGCCACTTCCAGAACCAACCTCTAGTCAATCAGGAAATGAGTTTGTCGAAGTATTAGCAACAGGACTTGACAAGCCATGGGCAATAGACTTTGCAGACAATCGAGTCTTTATCACAGAAAAGAATGGTAAAGTACGAGTTGTTGATGATGGCATCTTGCTTGAAGAACCTCTAACCACACTTCGTACAGCTGATGTGTTTGGAGGAGGCTTGCTTGGAATAGCAACACATCCTGACTTTGAAAATAATCATTTTCTTTACGTCTATTATACCTACGAAGAGGATGGAAAATTCTGGAACAAAGTTCTTAGAATAAAAGAGTCAGAAAATAAACTAGAAGACGCAACAACGATTTTTGACAAGATTCCTGGATCAAAATTTAACAACGGCGGTGTGATAAAGTTCGGTCCTGACAAAATGCTATACGTTGCAACAGGACTTGACTCAGAATCGTCTCATGGGCCACAAGATCTTCAGTCACTTGAAGGAAAAATTCTAAGACTAGATGATGATGGTTCCATTCCACAAGACAATCCATTTCCAAACTCACCTGTATTTTCATATGGTCACAGAAATCCACAAGGGATGGCTTGGGATAAAGAAGGAAATTTCTTTGTAACAGAGCTTGGCCCTTCAAAAAATGATGAGATCAATTTAGTTATAGCAGGCCAGAACTATGGATGGCCTGAGCAGGAATGTTCAGGAAAAGAAGGATTTGTTGATGTGGTAATGTGCTATGATCCAAGCATCGAGCCAAGTGGAATTGTGTTTTATTCTGGAAACAAACTTCAACTTGAAAACCAAATCATAATGGCCACACTACGTGGCTCTAATCTGTATTCCCTTGAGGTAACAGAAGACGGCACATTCTCACAAAAAAGCATATTGAGTGGGATAGGCAGAATTAGAGACGTCAATGAAGGAAATGATGGCTATCTTTACGTTATTACCTCAAATACCGATGGCAAAGGATTTCCGGCCAGTGACGATGATAAACTTGTGAGGATTCTGAAGTAATTGAAAGACTCGTCCATATCAAAATTTTTTGAAAAAACTAGAAAGGAACGACTAGATATTATTAAAAAATTTGTAGACCTTTCTAATGACGAAATCAAACAAATCATAAATTCAGACGGTGGAATAATTTTTGATAAAGCAGATAAAATGGTTGAAAACGCGATTGGAACATTTTCCTTACCCTTAGGTGTTGCTACAAACTTTACAATAAACAAAAAAGACTATCTTGTTCCAATGGTTATTGAAGAGCCTTCAGTTATTGCCGCTGCATCAAAGGCTGCAAAAATTGCCAAGATTCATGGCGGATTTAAGGCAGAAGCAGACAAATCATACAGTATAGGACAAATTCAAGTAGTTGACGTTGATATAAAATCTGCAATTTCCGCTGTAAAAAAATCAGAAAAAGAAATTCTTGATCTTGCAAACTCAAAAAGCAAAACCCTATCAAAGATTGGAAAAGGAGCAAGGCTAGTTTCAACTAAAGAGATAAAAACAGATTCTGGAAAAATGCTCATTGTTGAGCTTTTAATTGATGTGGGTGATGCAATGGGTGCAAACATTACAAACACAATGTGTGAGGCAGTAGCACCACTAATTGAAAAAATAACCAAAGGCAGAGTAATACTACGAATTCTTTCAAATTATTCAACAAAAAGAATAGCAAAAGCATCTGCTGTGTTTGACAAGAAAGCGGTTGGCAAAGACACAGTTGATAATATTCTCTTGGCATACCAGTTTGCACAAAATGATGAATATCGTGCAGTCACTCACAACAAAGGAGTGATGAATGGAATAATTGCAGTTGCAAATGCAACAGGCCAGGACACTCGTGCAATCGAAGCTGCGGCACATGCATATGCTGCAAGATCAGGAAAATATACATCACTAACAGAATGGAAAAAGAACAAAAACGGCAACCTTGTTGGAAAAATCGAGCTACCACTTTCTGTTGGGATTATTGGTGGCATCATAAACGTACATCCGCTTGTAAAAATTTGCACAAAGATTCTTGGAGTAAAATCTGCACAAGAGCTTGCATGTGTGATGGTATCAGCAGGACTTGCACAAAACTTTAGTGCACTTAGAGCACTTGCTTCCGAAGGAATCCAAAGCGGTCACATGAGACTTCATGCAAGAAATATTGCGGCAGCTGCTGGTGCAAAACCTGAGCAAATTGATAAAATTGTAAAGAAAATGGTTGAGGAGAGTAATATCTCACTTAATAGAGCAAAGGACTTGCTCAGCCAGCTTAAGCAGTAAATTAAATACCCAAATTGTGATAAGGACAAAATGGCCAAGGTAAAATTTGCTATCCCAAAGGGAAGTCTAGAGGAAGCAACATTCAAAATCTTAGAAAAGGCATGGACAAAGGTAAACAGAAAAGAACGTACCTATCGTGTTTTCTTAGATGATCCTGATATCGTTGTAAAAATGATAAGACCTCAGGAAATACCTACACTAGTCTACTATGGTCTGTACGATGTAGGAATTACAGGAAATGATTGGGTTGGCGAAACAAATGCAGATGTCAAATCACTTTTGAATTTAGAATATGGAAAAATAAAACTTGTAGCTGCAATACCTGACAATTACAAATTCAAGTCACTTGATGATATGATAAAATCGTATGCAAAAAAGAAAAAAACACTTAGAGTATCGTCTGAATATCTAACCACTGCATCAAAATTCATAAAACAACAAAAATCTTACAAAAAACTTTACGGAAAAAAGGATCCATTAATTGTAACTCCATGGTTAAGACTAGGTACAAACAAAAGTGTTCAGATCCACTTGTCATTTGGTGCAACAGAGGCAAAACCTCCTGATGATGTTGACGCAATAATGGATGTAACAGAAACAGGAACCACACTGACACAAAATCAATTAAAGATAGTAGATATTGTCTTGGAATCTTCAGCACAGCTTATTGCAAACAAAAACTCACTTCAGGATAAAGCAAAGCGTGAAAAAATATTTGATATTGTTACTTTGATGCGAGGAGCAGTTCAGGGAAGAAAGTATCTGCACATTTATCTAAACGTAAAAGAAGAGAATCTAAAGCATCTGTTAACCGAAGTTTCCTCATTAAAGAAACCTACAATCAGTCCACTTAGTCAAAAGGGATGGTATGGAATAAACACCGTAATCAAAAAATCGGAATTTTACATGCTGGTTCCAAAGCTTCGAAAGATAGCACAGGGGTTGGTAATACATGAGCCAAGACAGATTCTGGAACTTGAGGAGATAAAGCGTGATGAAGAAAGTTGATCAAAATCACCTCTGTTCGTAATGTAGACAGTTTTCTAGCCTCAATTACGTCAAAAACATCAAAAAATAACAAAAAAGCCGTTGAATCAATAATTTATGACGTACAAAAAAATGGCGATGGTGCAGTAAGAAAATACGAAAAAAAGTTTACTAACGCCACACTAACAACATTACGAGTATCAAAAAATGAGATAAAAGATGCATATTCTAGAATATCAAAGGAACAGCTAGACGCAATAAAGACTGTAAAAACTCGACTCTACAAAACTGAATCTGTACTAAAAAAAAGACTAGAAGAAATTACAATCACAATAGATGGAATAAAAATAAAAAAAAATTTCATCCCAATATCTAGTGTTGGCTGTTATGTGCCAGGAGGTCTAGCTAACTATCCAAGTACAGCAATAATGTCTATTGTCCCTGCAAAGGTTGCAGGCGTTAAAAGAATTGTAGTAGTGTCACCACCAAACAAAAATGGAAAAGTAGATCCATTAACACTTGTAGCAGCTGATATCTGTGACGCTGATGAAATTTACAAGACAGGAGGCGCACAAGCAATTGCCGCACTTTGCTTTGGAACAAAATCAATTTCTAAAGTAGACAAAATAGTTGGCCCTGGAGGCATCTTTGTAACAATGGCAAAATCAATCATTAGTGAAAGAACATCAATTGATATGGTTGCAGGACCAACTGAGCTAGCAATAATTGCAGATGCGTCAGCAGATCCTAATATGGTAGCAAAAGATCTTATTTCACAAGCAGAGCACAGTACAGATACTTGCTGTTATGTTATTACAACATCACAATCATTTGCAAAAAAGGTAAGAGATGCAGTTGAACAAGATATGAGGAGAATAAAAAGAAAAGAAATTGTAAAACAAAGTCTCGTGACAAATGGATTTATTGCTGTCTGTAAAAGTAATAATGACGTAATAAAACTAATTAACAGTATTGCGCCAGAACACTTGGAAATTATTACAAAAAACCCACAAGGATTAGCAGCTAAAATAAAAACAGCAGGACTCATCTTGATCGGAAAGAACACACCATCATCTGCAAGCGACTATCTTCTAGGCTCAAACCACATACTTCCAACAAGTGGCTTTGGGAAGGCAAGAGGTTCACTGTCTGTACTTGACTTTATGAAATTAAATACACAAATTGAATCATCAAAAAATTCGTTGCAACATATTTCAAAGTACATGAAGGCATTAACATCAGCAGAAAATCTTCCAAATCACTACGAAGCAGTAAGGAGTAGATTGTAATGAAAAATAATTGGTTTCAAAAAAGAGTTGAAGAGCTAGCGAAGCTACGTGGCTATCAAAAACCAGAGATGCACTCTGGAGTTTTAAAGCTTGATTCAAATGAAAATCTTGCAATAAACAAGCAGTTTCAGTACGACCTTATTGACAACGCCAAAAAAAGATCCGATATAAGAGAATATCCACTTGGTAAAATCGAAAATCTAATTCAAGCATTATCAAAATATCTCAAAGTCAGTCCTGTCATGATTGGAGTTGGAAATGGTTCTGATCAAATCTTAGATTTGATACTTGCAAATTTTGCAACAAAAAAAACTAAAATATTGACTTCTGATCCAACCTTTGGATTTTTTGAGGAAAGATGCAAGCTGTATACTATTCCAACAATAAAGATATCGTTTACAAAAAATATGGATCTTGACCTTGATGATCTTCTCTCAAATTCTAAAAATGCAGATATACTTTACTTGGATTCGCCAAACAACCCAACAGGATTTCAATTTCCAAAAAAAGAGCTTGAAAAACTAATCAAATCATTTGATGGACTTGTAATAGTTGATGAGGCATATAGTGATTTTAGCGATTATTCTATTGTAAACATGACAAAAACTCAACAAAATCTTGTAGTTGTTAGAACATTTTCAAAAGCGTTTGGACTTGCTGGTCTTCGACTAGGATACTTTGTATCAAACAAAAACTTTGTTGATGTGTTTACAAGAGTAATCCAGTATCCATATCCAATAAACACACTTGCAATAGAAGCAGGAATTATGGCACTACAAAAAATAAAACAAATGAATGAGATAACTAACCTGATAAAGCAAGAACGAAGGCGAATAATAGATAATCTACGAAAATTTGGTGCATTTCATGTATTTGATTCAAAGGCAAACTTTGTTTTGTTTGATGTAGAAGGTGCAGACACGAGAATATATCACGCACTTATCGAACAAGGCATCTCAATTCGAAAGCTCGGAAAAATTGGAAGTCATAAGGGTTGCCTTCGAGTTACTGTTGGAACAAAAGAAATGAATTCTAAATTCTTACTTGCAATACGTGATCTCTTACAATGACTTTGCAAAAAATTGAAAATGGTATTTTTATTCAAGATACAATACTTGATAAAATAAAAAAAATTGATGCAATAATTTTTGACTGTGATGGCGTCTTAATTGACATTACACAGTCTTATGACCTTGCAATAAAGGAGGTAACAAAATATCTTCTAAAAGAGTTTGGTATTGAAAATTCATTTTCAATAACATCCGATATAATCGAAGGCTTCAAGTCAACAGGTGGCTTTAATGATGAAGTTGACGTTACCTATGCATCCATTTTATCACTTGTTGTTGCAAACAAAATGAAAATAGCCGCACAAAAATTTCTTTTTGACGTAATAGATAATGCAGATCAAACAGGAATAAAGTCAGTTGAAAAATATATTGCAACTTTACCTGTTGATATTTCTGATATTATCAAAAAATTAGATTATCCAGGATCACATGATACCAATTTACTTTATTCAGTATTTGATCAGATGTTTTATGGACCACAACTATATTACAAACTATTCAAAAAAAAATCCAAGTTTTCCGGACAGGGTTTCATAGAAAATGATGTAAATCTTTTAAAAAACGATCTGGTTGCAAAATTAAAAAAGAAATTTAAAAGCAAACTTGCAATTGTTACTGGAAGAGGCAGAGAATCTATAAGATATACACTTGGAAATCTTTTAGACGAATTTGATCTAAGAAACTCTGCATTTTTAGAAGATGAGTCGCGAGATCTTGCAAAACCAAACCCTCAACCACTGATTAAATCAATTCGTGGACTAGACTCAACATGCTGTCTTTATGTTGGAGATTCTATGGAAGATTATATCATGGCAAAAAAAGTAACAGAAAATGGTTATGATACTATATTTTGTGCAATATTTGGAACAAGCAAATCATATGAATCAAAGAGAATCTTTTTTGAACAAAAAAATACTCCAATGATATTACAATCAATTGATTTGCTTCCGAAGGCATTAAATCTGGTTTGAGAATAATTCTCATCTCCGAGTGATTTTACATGAAAGCAAGAACTGCACAAATTAAACGACAAACAAAGGAAACAAGTGTTGTGGTTAGTGTAAACTTGGATGGAACAGGAAAAATTTCGGCAAATACAGGAATTAGTTTTCTTGATCATTTGATAACATCCTTTGGAAAACACTCCATGATTGACCTTAGTATAAAGGCAAAGTCGCTAGACAACATAGACCACCACCTCATTGAGGATACCGCAATAATAGTTGGTTCATGTATTGACAAAGCACTTGGAAACAGAGTAGGTATTACACGATTTGGATATGCGGCAGTACCAATGGACGAGTCATTATCTGAAGTCTCAATAGATCTTGTAAAACGACAATATGGAAAGATCATCTTAGGTATGAAACGAAATCAAATTGAAGGCATGTCAAAAGAAGACATTGAACACTTCTTCCAATCACTGATTCAGAATCTTAACAGCTGTATCCATGTTAGTGTAAAGTATGGAGAAAATGATCACCACAAAGTAGAATCTGCAATAAAATCACTTGCTGTTGCATTTAGATTAGCGTCGACTAGAGACAAAAAACAAAAAGGAATTCCAAGCACAAAGGGCGCAATGTGATGGTCAAAGTAGCAATATTTGACTATGGGGCAGGAAATATTTTTAGCTTAAAAAACTCGCTTGAAAAAAATAACGCAGAAGTAGATGTTATAACAAACTTTGATAATTCAAATAACTATTCTGGTTTGATTTTGCCAGGTGTAGGTAACTTTGATCCAGCAATCAAGAGTATCCGTGAACACTCGAAAAAACAATTCAACGAATTTGTAAAAGACAAGATACCGGTCTTGGGTATATGTCTTGGCATGGAAATGTTTTTTGAAAAAAGCGAGGAGGGAAAAGAAAAAGGACTAGAAATAATGAAAGGCGAAGTAGTATTGCTTCCAAAAAATATGAAAACACCTCACATGGGATGGAACAACATTCAGATAAAACAACAAAGCAAAATTTTGGAAGGCATCAAGGACAGATCTTGGGTTTACTTTGTTCATTCATACAGAGTCAAACCAAAAAATGAGACAATTGTTGTAGCTGATGCTGATTACGGAATTCAAGTACCTGCAGTAGTAGAAGAAAAGACTTTCTTTGGAACACAATTTCATCCAGAAAAGTCTGGTCAAGTTGGTATTATGATGATTCAAAACTTTCTAAATGTGTGTAAAAAATGAAAATTATTCCCGCAATTGACCTCATGGAAGGAAAGGTAGTGCGGCTAATCAAAGGCCAACTAGAAAAAAAAACGATTTACAGTGATGATCCTATAAAAATTGCAAAACAATGGGTAAAATCTGGTGCAGATCTTATCCACTTGGTAGATCTTGATGCAACGTTAGGAAGAGGCTCTAATTGGGAGTTAGTAAAAAAAGTTATCAAAGAACTGTCAATTCCCGTTCAAGTAGCAGGAGGGCTGCGAGATGAAGCCACAATTACTGAGGCACTAAATATTGCATCAAAAGTGGTATTGGGTACGCTTGCTTTCAAAAATAAACAAATCTTAAAAAAACTTTTGGCAGATTTTGGTAGTGATAGAATAGTAATATCTGTGGATCATGTTAATGGAAATATAGTAGTTGATGGTTGGCAAAAAAATACAGGAATAAATTTGATTGATGGAATCAATAATTTTTTGGAAATAGGATTTTCTGAATTTTTATTGACTAATGTAAACAGAGATGGTACATTACAAGGACCCGATTTAGAGTTTTTAAAAAAAGCATGCGACATAAGTGGCACAAAAATTATTGCAAGTGGAGGAATGTCGAACATTAATGATGTATTACAAGTTAAAAATTGTAATGCATACGGTATTATTTTAGGAAAAGCACTTTATGAAAACAAAATTTCAATCGAAGAGGTAAAAAAGCTAGCGTGACTCTAACAAAAAGAGTAATTCCATGCCTTGACATTGCAAATGGTCGCGTTGTAAAAGGATTGCATTTTTCTTCAATTAAAGATGCAGGTGACCCTGTTTCACTTGCTGAAAAATATAGCAAGGAAGGCGCAGATGAGCTTGTATTTCTTGATATTGCAGCTTCTGAAGAAAAACGTGAAACAATAAAAACACTTGTAACTAAAGTTGCACAAGTAATTGATATTCCATTTACAGTTGGTGGTGGAGTAAACACTCTTCAGAATGCGCGTGATATATTACTTAGTGGTGCCGACAAGGTTGCAATAAACACGGGAGCTGTAAAAAATCCAGAAATAATTACACATCTAATGCAACAATTTGGAAGACAATGTGTTGTGGTTGCGATTGATACAAAACGAAATTACCACACAGAAAAAGAAAAAAACATTTTTTCTGACAGGAATAGAAAGTATTGGTTTGAAGTCCTCATCTATGGCGGTAAAGAAGCAACAGGACTTGATGCAATCGAATGGGCAAAAAAAGTAGAAATGTTAGGAGCTGGCGAGATTTTACTTACTAGTATTGATAGAGATGGAACAAAAGATGGCTATGATATTGAACTTACTCAAGCAATAGTTGACTCTGTTAACATTCCTGTGATTGCCTCCGGTGGATGTGGGAAACCTGAACACATGCTTGATGTGTTTAAAAAATCAGATGTCGAGGCAGCGCTTGCAGCATCAATATTTCATTACAAGGTCTACTCTGTAGATAGGGTAAAACAGTTTCTCAAGAAAAACAATGTGCCTGTAAGATTATAAGGAAAAATTACCTACCACAAAAAATGGAAAAAACAATAGCTGACGTTGATTTTAAAAAAGAAAATGGTTTGATACCGGTAATAGTACAAGACATTAACACTAATGAAGTTTTAACATTAGCATATGCAAATAAGGAATCACTAGAACTTACACAAAAGACAGGACACTCTTGGTTTTGGAGTCGTTCACGAAAAAAGTTATGGATGAAAGGGGAGGAATCTGGTAACACACAAAAAGTAAAAAAGATTCTCGTTGACTGTGATTTTGATGCTATTATTTATTTAGTAGAACCATCAGGACCAGCATGTCATACAGGAAAAAGAAATTGTTTTCACAACACTCTTTCAAGTAACCCTTTTACATAAATCTATAATGTCAACCTCTGCACCTTCTATATACTCATTGAGAAATTCAAATTGAATTGGTGGATATGATACACCTTCAAACTTCATTGTCCATACTCCAACAAAATCTTCTGGACTACATCTGTCTTTTTTTATTACGGTGTCTGGTTTGAAATAAACATTAAACTGTGATTTTATCGATCCATCAAAGGGATAACTAACATATTCAATATTTTTTGGCGTATAGACTCTAATCGTACCTTTTTCATGTGGTGCAATTCCATATGCTACAATGAAAATATGCTCACCCAATCTATGTTGATATTCTTGTACTGAGAAGGGACCAGAGGTTAACCATTCAAAACCTTCATCATGAGATTTTTGTATTTCTTGACTAGCAAAATATATCGACACAGCTGCTATAGCTACAACCACACCAGCTATTATGATGGAAGTGAATTTTTTTTTCATATTAATCTGAAATCATTTTCAATATTTTAGTATTTTAAATATATTTCTTATTACTAATTACTAAGTATGCTCTTATGAGGCCATTGAAATTATCACTCATAAAAATTAAGTAATACTTAACTTGATATTAGGACTTTTTATCAATACAATAGGCAAGAAAAAACAACATGACTATATCGCTAGAGTGCAGAGAATGCAAAAAGGCATTTGAACCTACCTTCAGATATGTTTGTGATGATTGTTTTGGTCCATTAGATGTAAAATATCATTTTCCTGTGGTAAACAAGAATACATTTACAAATCGTGAGCACACATACTGGCGATATTTTGAATTACTTCCAATACAGAACAAAGCAAACATAGTAAGCATTAACGCAGGTATGACCCCTTTAATAAAGGCAGAAAAGCTTGGAGAAAAACTGGGCCTAAATAATCTTTACATCAAAAACGATTCTGTAAATCCAACATTTTCATTTAAAGACAGACCTGCAGGAATTGCTGTCTCTAAGGCAAAAGAATTCGGTTTATCTGCAGTTGGTTGTGCATCAACTGGAAACTTGGCAGCTGCAACAGCAGCACATGCGGCAAAGGGTGGATTTCCCTGCTATGTGTTTGCACCAAGTGATATTGAACATGCCAAAATCGTACAAGCACTATCATACGGAGCTGAATTTATTGCAGTTGATGGTACATATGATGATTCAAATCGAATAGCTGCACAAATTGGTGATAGTAAAGGAATTGGAATCGTTAACATTAACATGAGATCATATTATGTTGAAGGATCAAAAACATTAGCGTTTGAGGTTGCAGAACAACTTGAATGGCAGGTTCCAGATCAGCTTATAATTCCTGTAGGAAGTGGTGCAATGCTTAATGCACTTTGTAAAGGATTTGAGGAATTACAAACGGTTTCACTGTTAAACGATGTATCAAAAATGCATATTGTTGCAGCCCAACCAACAGGATGTGCTCCAATTGTTGACGCATTCAAGAAAAAAAGCAAGGAGGTAGTACCTGTTGAAAATCCAAACACAATAGCAAAAAGCTTAGCAATAGGTGATCCTGGTGATGGCCGTTATGTGTTAAAACGATTACAACAATACAATGGATATGCAGAAGAATCAAACAACAAAGAGATACTTGACGCAATACTTTTACTTGCAAAGACAGAAGGTGTGTTTACTGAACCAGCTGGTGGAGTAGCCGTCGCAATTTTAAAAAAGATGGTAAAGGATGGGAATATAGACAAAAATGATACTACAATATGTTATGTAACAGGAAATGGATTAAAGGCAACAGAATCATTAATGGAAGTTTTACAAAAACCCCAAGTAATGCAACCTGACATTGCAAAAATTTCTGCAAGAGTGAGTTAGATGGCAAACATAACATTCACCATTCCGTCTGTTCTAAACAGCGGTGCAGGTGAAAAAAAAGTTACAGTTTCTGCTTCAAAACTTGTGGAAGCATTTTCCAAGATTTCAGAAGACATGGGAGATGAGTTCAAAAGAAGAGTGTTAAACGATGATGGCACTCCACGTTCTCTTATCAACATATACATCAATGGTAAAAATGCAAAGTTTTCAGGTGGACTAGATGCATCCCTAAAGGATGGTGATGAAGTATACATTCTGCCTGCAGTAGCTGGTGGCTCAGAGATGTCAAGTAAAGATCTTGATAGATACTCAAGACAAATAATGTTAGAAGAGATTGGTTATCAAGGACAAATACAACTTCGTAATGCTAAAGTTTGTGTAGTTGGAGTAGGTGGTCTTGGCAATCCAATAACTACAAGACTTGTGGCAATGGGAATTGGAAAATTACGTATAGTCGATAGAGATGTAATCGAATTATCAAACTTGCATCGTCAAACATTGTTCGATGAATCTGATATAGGTCAAGTAAAAGTTGAGATTGCAGCAAGAAAATTACAAAAACTAAATCCCAATGTAGCAATTGAAGCATTACCCATATCTGTTAATGATTATACTGCACTTGATATAGTAGAGGGGTATGATGTGGTAATTGACGCACTAGATAGTGTAAATGCACGATACTCTCTTAATAAAGCATGCATCAAAAACAATATTCCGTTTGTAACCGGTGCGGCAGTAGGAGTATCAGGACAAGTATTTACAATTATTCCAAAGAAAGGCGCATGTTATCATTGTATGTTTCCTGAATTGAATGAAGACTTGATGCCAACATGCAGTATAGAGGGTGTACACCCTTCAATTCTTTCTATAGTTGGAGGAATCGAGGTTTCAGAAGCTGTAAAAATAATTACAGGTAAAAAACCAAGTCTTGCAGACAGAATCTTACACGTTGATTTAGAAAATCTAGATTTTACATACACAAAAACATTCAAGGTAGACGAGTGTCCAGTGTGTGGAACAGGAAAATCAGAGATTATTCAAAAAGATGAACTTTTAGTGGAGGAGCTTTGTGGTAGAAACAGAGGTAAACGAACTTTCTCTATCACACCCACCACTACATTTCAACTCGATATGAGTAAAGTATCAAATACTGCAAAAGATAGTGGTTTTAAAGTAGAAAATCTGGGAGAGCTAGGGCTTTCTTTAAGAACCAATGATCTTTCAATAAATTTCATGAAAAAGGGCTCGGCCATTGTAATAGGCACAAAAGATGAAAAAGACGCAGTTTCTTTATACAAAAAACTTAGAGCCTCAATAACAAGGTAAGCACAGCAACCATTCAACTCCAATAATAAAAATATTACAAAAGTCGATCAAAAAAATTTACAAAGTTTGCTTTCTGAATAAAAATTACATATAATAAAGCGAAAATGTGAACAAAACGTCCATTAGCCTTATATACTCATTTTTTAACAAAAACGACAATAACATGAAAAACGAAATTGTAAGGAAACTAACTAGTCTTACACTAATGACAATTATGTTTGCAGGTGGACTGACATTTGCCTTCCCAGGCGTAATGCCAGAGGCAAGTGCAGCACACAACGCAAACCTCTT
>Ga0194119_10004840_pt1 | contig 20500 bp, 14 predicted proteins | sample TA2MahC100mmetaG_FD_148620 | JGI IMG/M metagenome (GOLD analysis project Ga0194119, IMG submission 148620) | Freshwater microbial communities from Lake Tanganyika, Tanzania - TA2015018 Mahale Deep Cast 100m | ecosystem: Environmental > Aquatic > Freshwater > Lake | place: Tanzania: Lake...
GGCCGCGCTGGATAAGGGCGACAAGTCGTTTATTGCCCGTCATGTCGCGCAAGACGGCCATCCGCTCCCATTGCGCATACAGGTGGAAAAACACGGGGAAGACTTTTTTGTCCTCGGCCGCCGCGCTACGGCCCCCGCTCAGCCCGAACCCGATCAGTCGAAGCCTGCCGAGGCGACGATGTCGGGCACGCTCGATGCCATCGCGCGGATCATCGAGGAACAGAATCCCGGCTTCAAATGCTCGATCTTGCTGGTCGAACAAGGTCGCTTCGTTTTCGGCGCCGGACCCAGTCTGCCGGATGACTACAACGCGGCTGTGAATGGCTATGCGGTCGGGCCGGCGGTGGGCTCTTGCGGCACGGCGATCTTCTGGAACACGCCCGTCATCGTCGAGGACATCCAGGCCGATCCGCTTTGGGCGGCCTTGGCCGCACTCGCCAAGCAAGCGGGCGTCGCCGCGTGCTGGTCCCATCCTTTCGTCGGCAGCAGCGGCCAGGTGCTGGGCGCCCTGGCGTTTTACGCCCCCGCGCCTTGCGCGCCGACGGCCGAGCAACTGAGTCGGCTCAAGGCCGCGGCGCGCATCACCGGCCTGGCGGTCGAGCGCGGCCGCGCCGAAGAGGCGCTGAAACGCGCCGAAGCCGCCACCCAGGCGGCGCGCAACCGCCTGCAAGCCACCCTGAACGCCCTGCCCGATCTGCTGTTCGAAGTGGACGCCGAGGGCCGACTCTTCGGCTACCACAGCCATCGTGATGAACTGCTGGCTGTTCCGCCGGAAGTGTTATTGGGTAAACGGTTTGCCGATGTACTGCCGCCCGATGCCGCCGAGGCCTGTCAACGCGCCATCGACGGGGCGGTGCAACACGGCTTTTCCTATGGCGAGACCTACCGGCTGGCCTTGCCGCAAGGGGAACACTGGTTCGAACTCTCCGCCGCTCCCTTGCAGACCGGTGACGAGTCCGGGCCGCACTTCGTCATGATCAGCCGCGACATTACCCAGCGTCATGCCGACGCACTGGCGCTGGAGGAAACAAAGAATGCGCTCGCCAGTTCGCGTGACTTGCTGCAGCAAGTCATCGACACCGTGCCGCTGCGTATCTTCTGGAAAGACCGGGAAGGCCGCTACCTGGGCTGCAATCCGGCGTTTGCGCACGACGCCGGCAAAGTTTCGCCGGCCGAGTTGCTCGGCCGCGACGACTTCGGCATGGGCTGGGCCGAACAGACCGAGCTCTACCGCGCCGACGACCAACGCGTCATGGAATCGGGGCAGCCGAGGCTGAACTTTGAAGAGCCGCGGACCACCCCGGACGGCAAGACCCTCTGGCTGCGCACCCCAAGGTTCCCCTCTACGACCCGATGGGCGAGATCATGGGCGTACTCGGGGTATATGACGACATTACCGAGTACAAACGGCAAGAGCGTCGCGCTGCCTTGGCCATGGACGCGGCCAAAATCCTGGTCTGGGAAATCGATTTCGCCTCCGGCAAGCTGGATTACGAAGGCAGCGCCCTGGCCAACCTGGGCCTCGACGCGTCGGAAGCGCCGGACACCCTGGAAAGCTGGCTGGCGCGGGTGCATCCCGATGATCGCCCGCGCTTCATGGCGCAGGTGGAGCAGGCGCTGCTGCCGGGGACGGAGCGCGGGCTCGATTGCGAATACCGCTTCCAGCGCCCGCATGACGGCTACGTCTGGCTGCACAATGTGGGCCGGGTGACGCATCGCGATGCGGCGGACCGCCCCCTGCTGGGCGCCGGATATTCGGTCAATATCGATGCACGCAAACGTGCAGAAGCAGAGCTCCATCATTCCAACTCGCTGCTCGTGGCAGCATTGGAGTCGACGGCGGACGGGATTCTGGTCGTGGAGGCGCACGGCAAGGTCATTAGTTTCAACCACAGGTTTCTGGAACTATGGCGGATTCCACGCTTGCTGGCGGAATCGGCGGATGATGCCAAGCTGCTCGGCTTCGTCCAGAAGCAACTCGTCAACCCGGCGGAGTTTCTTGCCAAAGTTGAAGCCTTGTATCGGTCCCCCGAGGAAAGTTCGTGGGACGAGCTTCATTTTCTGGACGGGCGTGTGTTTGAACGCTATTCAATCCCCCAACGCCTAAGGGATGGTCGCATCGTAGGCCGTGTCTGGAGTTTTCGGGATGTGACCGCCCGCAAGCTGGCCGAGCGGGAACTGGAAGCCGAGCGGACGCATCTGCGCACCCTGGTCAACACCATCCCCGATTTGATTTGGCTGAAAGACACAGAAGGCGCCTATCTTGCCTGCAACCCCGAGTTCGAGCGCTTCTTCGGGGCGTCTGAACGCGACATACTCGGCAAAACCGATTACGACTTCGTGCCCCGTGAGCTGGCAGACTCCTTCCACCGGAACGACCTCAAGGTGATGGCCGACGACAAGCCCAGCCGCAACGAGGAATGGATTACCTATGCCGGCGACGGTCGCCGCGTCCTGCTGGAAACGACCAAGACGCCCATGCGGATGGCGGACGGACGGCTGATCGGGGTACTGGGCATTGCCCATGACATCACCGAAATACGGCAGGCCGAACAGGCACTGAAGGCACGCGAACAGTATCAGCGCGCCCTGCTGGATAACTTCCCGTTCATGGTCTGGCTGAAGGACAAAGACAGCAACTACCTTGCCGTGAATCAGGTGTTTGCCAAGGCGTGCGGGTGCGCATCGCCCGATGATCTCTTGGGTAAATCAGACCTCGACGTCTGGCCCAGAGAGCTAGCCGAAGGCTATCGGGCAGACGACAGGGCGGTGCTCGATTCGGGCAAACCCAAGACGCTTGAGGAACCGATCGTTACCGACGGTGGGAGCACCTGGATAGAAACCTACAAGTCCCCGGTCATGCTGGATGGCAAGATCATCGGTACGGTAGGTTTTGCCCGGGACATCAGCGAACGCCGGAACTATCAGCAACAGCTCGAGCGTATTGCCCATTACGACAGTCTGACCGGGCTGCCCAATCGCGTTCTGCTCGCCGACCGACTGCAACAGGCGATGCTGCAAGTTCAACGGCACAATCGCATCATCGCCGTGGGCTATATCGATCTCGACGGTTTCAAGGCGATCAACGACCAATATGGTCATGACACCGGCGATCAACTGCTGATCAGCCTGGCCGGACACATGAGGCACGCCTTGCGCGAAAGCGACACGCTGGCGCGTCTTGGCGGCGATGAATTCGTCGCGATTTTCCGTGACCTGACGGATGTCGAATCGACCGCCCCCATGCTGACCCGCCTGTTAGCCGCGGCCAGCGAGATGTTCCACAAGGACGGTCATGCGCTGCGTGTTTCCGCCAGCCTGGGCGTGACCTATTATCCGCAAGCCGAGGGGGTCGGCGCCGACCAACTGCTGCGCCAGGCGGATCAGGCGATGTATCAGGCCAAACTGGCCGGCAAGAATCGTTACCACATCTTCGACATCGAGCAGGATCGCAGTGTGCGCGGTCATCATGAAAGTCTGGAACGAATCAACCGGCGCTGAATGAACGTGAATTCGTTCTTTACTATCAGCCCAAGGTAAACCTGCGCACGGGCGAGGTTATCGGCGTCGAGGCCCTGATTCGCTGGCGGCATCCCGCACGCGGCGTGTTGCCCCCCGGCGTCTTCCTGCCGCTGATTGCCGACCACCCAATGGCGATAGAGATCGGCGAATGGATACTGGAAACCGCCATGACCCAGGTCGAGGCCTGGAAGGCGGCCGGCCTGTCGATGCCGGTCAGTGTCAATATCGATGCCATCCATTTGCAGCAAAGCGATTTTGTCGAGCGCTTGCGACAGCGAATGGCGGCCCATCCTGGATTGGTAGCCGGGGACCTGGAACTGGAAGTTCTGGAAACCAGCGCGCTCGACGACTTTGCTCAGGTCTCTTGGGTGATCCGAGCCTGCGATGAGTTGGGGGTTGGGTTTGCGCTCGATGATTTCGGCACCGGTTATTCGTCGCTGACCTATCTGAAGCGGCTACCGGCGGGCCTGCTGAAGATTGACCAGAACTTTGTCCGGGACATGCTCGATGACCCGGATGATCTGGCGATTCTGGAGGGGGTTCTTGGCCTGGCCACGGCGTTCCGACGCCGCGCCATCGCGGAAGGGGTGGAGCACATCGAGCATGGCGAGATGCTGCTGCAACTGGGTTGTGAACTTGGGCAAGGCTATGCCATCGCCCGCCCCATGCCCGCCGAAGAGATTCCCGCCTGGCGGGCGAGTTGGCGCCCGGATGCATCATGGCGGAATCAAATGCCGATCAGCCGCGATGACCTGCCGATTCTGTTTGCCTCGGTCGAGCACCGGGCCTGGATCGGAAAGCTTGCGAGCTTCATTCGCGGTGAGGTAGATACCCCGCCACCTTTGCACCATGAACAGTGCCGGTTCGGCCAATGGCTGAAAGCCGAGGTCCACATCCGCAAGGAGAATCGCAAGGCGTTCGAAGCCCTGGCGCCGTTGCATATCGAAATCCACTCACTGGCCAGTGAATTGATTTCCTTGAAACAGGATGGCCAAGTGGCGTCCGCGATGGCGCGGTTGTCCGAACTTTATTCATTGCGGGATTGCTTGCTGGCGAAGCTGCGGGATATGCTGCTAAAAACGAGTGAGATAAATGAACCAGTCATGTAGGGTACCAGGCTGCGAATATATCCAACGGGTCGGGCAACGGCTTTATCGTTGCCCGACATCTGCAATTTAATCTATTCATCAGGAAACAATGTCAGGCAACCATCATGAAACTGAAAGTAATCATTCATGAAGCTGAAGAGGGGGGGTACTGGGCTGAAGTTCCTGCAATTTCAGGTTGTGCTACCCAAGGCGACAGCTTTGAGGAACTATTAGCTAATTTATATGAAGCTGTAAAGGCGTGTTTATCTGTTGATTTGGAAGAAATCGAAGTCTCGGATAAAGACAAAGTTTTGGAGCTTGCGGTTTGAAATCTGAGTCGAAGTCAACGGGTAACCGGCGCTTGTGGGGCTCCTCGTTGACCGTCCCGGCAAAATGACCGCATCATCTTTGAGAGTCTGAACTTCCCGCCATAAACCGCCATGGTCCCTTTTTCCTCCGCCTCGACCCCTACGCCTGCCACTGACCGGCGCCGCTTCCTCATCCGCCTGGCGGCCTGGCTCGGACTGGCGCTGGCCGGGCGCGGCGCGCTGGCGGCGCGCAAGCCCAAATTGGCGAATCCCCCGCCGGCTGGCCCCTCCAGTGCCTCCTCTTTTCCCGCCGGGGACTTGCGGCAGGCGCTCCGGCAAGCCCTGGGCGGCCAGGCCTGGGCGCCCAGCCCCGATGTCCTCATCCAGGTTCCGCCGCTCGCCGAAAACGGCGCCATCGTCCCCGTGACGGTTGAAAGCCGCCTGCCCGGCACCCGTCGCCTGCTCATACTCGCCGAGAAAAACCCCGGTCCCCTGCTGGCGGAATTCCGGTTCGAGCCAGGCGCCGACCCCTGGGTTTCCCTCCGCCTCAAACTCAACGCCTCCGGCCCCGTCCTCGCCATCGCCGAAGCCTCCGGCCGCTTTTATGGCGCGGAAGTCCCGGTGAAGGTCATGGTCGGCGGTTGCGGCTGAGGGGCGCGGGTGATTTTCCAACAGTTCCAAACTTCAATGGCTGGTTAACGGCAGCACCGCGCTCCAGTCATTCAGTGCGCGGGGTTGTAGAGAGAAACAGCCGAAACGGTAAGACGCCCGCATCTTTGCATTTCCCGATCATTCCCTTGTCGGCTTCGTTGGCATGTTGCTTGCTCAATATCCCATGCCGGGAATCGCTTTTCCCTGATCATCCGCAAGGGATCGGGTCGCGGCATGACCTTACCTTATTCCATTCCTCAAGGAGAAACGTATGAACAAAACCATGCAAAATGTCATTGCTTCCTTCCGTCAGCCCACCGGCCTAAGGATCATTGCCCTCATCGTCATCGGCGTATCCATGACCATGGGAGTGAAAGCCTGGAACAATCCCGAAACCCCAGGCGTGGCGGCTGATGCGGGCTCGAAGAGCGTGGCATGGTACGTTGCCAATATTCATGAAGCCAGGGCGATGAACCGTACCTGTTTCAGTCAAGGCAACGCGGCATCCGACGATTGCCGGAATTCATTGCAGGCCCTCAATATTAGTCATGTGAGCCAGAACTACCAGAATTGACCCCAGGGCAGGCGACGTCCTGGTTCAAGCCTGGCCAGTGGATGACCTTTGTATCTGGCGTAGTTACGGCATTACTCGCAGCAAACTACGCCAATACACTCGGTCGATCATCGCCGAATCAAACCTGCTTGCCGGGCTATCTCACCCCGGGCAGTGGTCCGGGAGACATCCAGCCACATCCTGATACGGAAATCGGGCTCAATTGATTTATCGGGTTCCCAGCGCATTGCAACCCATCATATTGAGCCGCTTCACTTTTCGATTCCCTCATTGAAATAGATTTGGTCGGTTCGGGTGATACAAGGCCTGATTCCGCCCATGTCCCGCAGACCGGTGCGGCCTGATGTTGCCGCGGAGGTTCCGCCAGGCGCCCGGCAGGTCCCAACCTGTGATTCCAGCGACTCGCGGCGGCTGCGTCCGCCCAATCCGTGATCCAAGGGCAAGGCCCTCGCGGGCTGAAGGGCGTGCTGAGTTGATGCCCCTTCGGCATCGGGGTCAACCGACTGAACTGTCATTCGACGCCGGACGAGAGGCATGGCAAGATAGTCGGAAAACGCGATCGGCGGGGACCCGGCCTAGCTCTGTACTTCCTTGCCGATGGCACACACCGGACCTTCATCATGGTCTCCCTGGCCCGCTCATCGCTGATTTATGAATGGCGTCGCTATACGGCGGCGGCGTTTGCCATCACCTTCGCGGGCTTGCTGGTCATCGTGCAACTGGCCCTGCTGGTCGGGTTGTTCGGCACGGTATCCGTGGCGATCGACCAATCCGACGCCGACCTGTGGGTTGGCTATCCCAAGACCCAGAGTATCGACCTAGGCCGTGCCATCCCCGACGTTAGCGCGGTGCGGGCCTGGATGCATCCGGCCGTCGCACAGGTCGAGCGTCTGACCATCACGGCGGGTGATCTGCGGCGGCGCGATGGCGTGGCGGTTTCGGTTTTTCTCTATGGTATTGATCCGGATCGGGCCGGGCTGGCCTTTGTCCGCAAGTTGACGCCCGCGCAGCGGGCTCTGCTGAATGAGCCGGATGCGGTGATCATCGATGCGGCGGATCAAAAGAAGCTGGGCGCGGTGGTCGGCAGCCTGGTGGAGATCAACGGCAAGCGCGCCCGGATCGCCGGGATCGTCGAGGGCATCCGCTACGTGGGCGCGGTGAGCGTGCTGGCCTCGCGGGCGACCCTGCGCCGCCTGGCGCCGTCCGTGGCCGACGCCACGACTTTTCTCCTGCTCAAGCTACGGTCCGGCGCCGATCCCGCGACTGTCGCCGCCGATATCGCCGACCGGGCTTCCATTCAACGCTACGAGGTCTGGACGGCCCAGGAATTTTCCGACCGGTCCCAGCTTTACTGGCTGTTCGAGTCCGGGGTGGGAATCGGCACCGGCTTTGCCTCGCTGCTGGCCTTGCTGGTTGGGGTGGTCATCACCAGTCAGACCCTGAGCGGCGCCATCCTCGCCTCGCTGAAGGAATTCGCGGCCTTGCGGGCGCTGGGGGTGTCCAACGCCAGCCTGCGCAACGTGGTGCTGGAGCAGTCATTCTGGCTGGGCATCATCGGTCTGACCCTGACCGGTATTCTGACTTTCCTGGCGGGCTGGCTGGGGCACGCCTGGCACATTGCCATGGATTTTCCCTGGTGGCTGCTGGCGGGGACTTCGACCCTGATACTGCTCATCGCCCTGGGCTCCGGGCTGATCGCCCTGCGGCCGCTGTTTCAGGCGGATCCCGCCAATCTCCTGCGTTAGCGCCGTCATGGACCTCAAGCCCACCCTCTCCAGTCACGGCATTTCCAAGGCTTTCACTACCGGCCACATCACCCAGCAAGTGATCAAGGACAGTTCCATCGACATCTACCCGGGCGAACTGACGCTGGTGGTCGGGCCGTCCGGTTCCGGCAAGAGCACCATGCTGTCCATGCTCGCGGGCCTCCTGAGGCCGGACAGCGGTCAGGTGCTGTCGCTGGGCGTCGATTTGTGGAAGCAGGAGGAGGCGGCCATCGATCGGTTTCGGCTCAAGCACTGCGGCTTCATCTTTCAGGGTTTCAACCTGTTCTCCTCGCTCACGGCGTTGGAGAATGTGATCCTGCCCCTGCAATATCTGGGCGTCCGGGGCGCGACCGCCGAGCGGCGCGCGCGGCAAGCCCTGGCCGAGGTAGGCCTGGGCGAGCGCAGCCATTTGCGGCCCATCGAACTTTCAGGGGGCGAGAAACAGCGGGTAGCTATCGCCCGCGCCCTGGTCAAGGAGCCCAAGCTGATTTTTGCCGACGAGCCGACTTCCGCGTTGGACAAGACCAACGGCCAGATCACCGTCGATCTGCTCAAGCGCATCGCGCATGACCACAACGCCACGGTGCTGGGCGTGACGCATGATCCACGGCTGCTCTCGCATGCCGACCGGGTGATCCATGTCGAGGATGGGACGGTGAAAAGCGACCGGCGGCCCGACCCCAATGCCCCGGCCGCCCTGCCTTATGAGGAGTGAATTCATGGCTGCCATCGAACAAGAACAGAGCCGCTTTTGCTGGGTAGTCTCGGTGATTTGCCTGGCGCTCACCGCATTGCCGGGTTGCGAAGGCGAGACCCGTCCACCCGCCGACGCGAATCCGGCCGCCGCCGCACCGACGACCGGCTTCATCGCGGCCGCGAAAGGCCGCATCGACATCGAGGGCGGGCTGGTCAAACTCGCGGCCAAGCGGGACGGGGTGGTGCGCGCGGTGCTGGTGGAAGAGGGCGCCCAAGTCCGGACCGGGCAGGTGCTGGCGGTGCTGGACGACGAACAGGCGCGGCTCTCGGCGGCCCTGACCGAAGCCGAACTGGCGCAGGCCCGGGCGCAACTCGTCCCGTTGCGCGTCAGGCTGGCGGCGGCCGAGCGCGAGGTCAGGCGGCTGCTGCCGCTGGCGGATGACGATACGGTGGAGCAGCGCGAACTGGATCAAACCCAGGATCAGGTCAAGTTGTTGCGGAGCGAGATGGCGGTCGCCGAGGCGGTTGTCGACACCGCCGCGCGGCGGCTGAAGGTGGCCGAATTCGAGATCGAGCAGCGTATCGTCCGCGCGCCCGCGAATGGGCGGATCGTCCGGCGCACCGCGCGCGCCGGAGACGGTGTCAGCACCCTGAATGTGACCCCGCTGTTTCAGTTCGCCCCGGACACCCCACGCATCGTGCGGGCCGAATTGGAGGAGCGTTACCTGAGCGAGGTCAAGCCGGGACAGGCGGCGGAGATCACCCTGGAGGCCGACGAAAGCCGTCGCTACCCCGCCACCGTGCTGCGTTTGGGCTTGGTGGTCGGCCAGCGGACGCCCAGCGACGATCCCGCCGAGAAACAGGATAACCGGGTGGTGGAGTGCGTGCTGTCGCTGACCACCGGGGAACTGTTGATCGGCCAGCGGGTAATCGTGCGTTTCCTGAAGACGGTTTAGGCCCTGGCCATGATGCGCAAATCCCTGGTTTTGGCGTCCGCTCTGGGTCTCACAGCCTGCGCGATCACCCAGCCGCCCCGGCCGGAGGCGGTGAACCCGCCGCGGCGCTGGGATGCCGCGGTCCCGACGGCCGCGCGGTCGAAGGTCCCCACCGGCTGGTGGCAGGCTCTCGGCGATCCCGTGCTGGACCGCCTGGTGGCGGAGGCGCAACGGGCCAACGCCGATGTGGCCCTGGCCGCCGCCCGTGTGCTCCAGGCGCGCGCGCAACTGGCTGGCGCCGAGGCGGCGCTGCGTCCCTCGGTCAGGGCGGGCGCCGGGGTCGATCAAGTGCGCATACCGGCGTTTCCGCTGGGAGGCGACCGCCAGCCTGCCGAGGATGTGACCTGGCCCTACGCGGGATTCGCGGTCGACTATGAGATCGATGTCCTGGAACGCCTGGCGCGGGCGGCGCAATCGGCCCGGGGCGAGGTGGCGGCGAGCGAACTGGACCGCCAGCAGGCACGTAAATCGGTGGCGTTCGAGGTGGTGCGCGCCTATAACGACTGGCGCGTCGCGGAACGGCAGTTGCGCACGCTTGCACAGCGCGAGGCACTGGCCGAAACCCTGCTGGAGGGGGAGCGGCGCCGGCTGGCGGCGGGAGTTTCCACCTGGCGCTGGGTCAACGAGGCCGAGCGCGAGGCCCAGGGGCTCCGCACCGAGCGGGCGCGGGTTGCGCGGGACCGCGACCAGGCGCGGGCGCGGCTGGCCGTGCTGACCGCGAAACCCTTGTCGCATCTGGCGCTGTCGGTGGACCCGGCGGCGGGTAACGGCTTCGCCGAGGTCACGGTGGAGGTGGGCCTCCCGGCCAGCATCATCGGCCAGCGCACGGATGTGCGGGCCGCCTGGCAACGGTTGGAGGCGGCGACCACCGATATCGAGCGCGCCCAGCTCGAACGCTATCCGCGCGTCACCCTGACCGGCCTGCTGGGCATTGTGGGTTCCGGTTTCAGCGGCTGGCTGACCAGTGACGCCCTGGCCTGGATCGCCGGCATCGCGGCCACCTTGCCCCTTTACGACGGCGGGCGCATCCAGTCTCAGATCGATGCCGCCGCCGCCCGGCGCGCCGAACGCCAGGCCGCTTATCGCAAAACGGTGTATCAGGCGCTCACGGATGTCGAAGCCGCGCTCATCGACTGGCAGTCCGCTCTCGACGTGCTGGAGCGCGAGCGGCGGCAGGCGGAACTGCGCCACCGCGATGTGGATCGGCAGTCGCATGCGTTGGATCGCGGTCGGGCGCGGCGTGCCGATGTGCTGCGGCTGCAACTGGCCGCCAGCGCGGCCGACGCGGCGGTCGAGGCCGCGCGGCATGACCGGATACAGGCCTATGCCGCCGTGCAGCATGCGCTGGGACGCTGATCGCCAAATGACGGGCTGGCCCGCGCGGCCGGGGTTCGGCCCGACCGCGCCTGGCCTGGAAGGCCCGCTGTGGACGCTGCTCACCCTCCTCCTGTTGTTTTTGGCTGGCCTCGGTGACGTCCGGGCGGCGGCGCCGGTCGCCGCCGAGGTTACCTCGGAGCAGGCGTGTACTTCGCTGGCCGGGATGCTGATGCGCACGGAGACCACCAGTCGTCTACAGGCGGAAATCCGGCAGGAACTGGACAACGGCCAGGGTCTCCAGGCGCTGGCGCCCGAACTGGACGCGGCGGAACTCAAGCTGAGTCTCACGCTGGGCGGTCTGGGCGAGGTGCGACTGGCGGATGCGGAAGTCATGCAGCTTTACGATCTGCAAACCCGTCTGGAAACCGAAGGGTCACGGGTCGTCCGCTGGTTGGAAAGCCTGAACCCGCGGGTGAACCGTCTGGAGGCCGATCTGGAGATGCTCGATCGGGAGATGGATTGCTGGCGGCGATTCCGGCCCCTCGCACGCGAGCGTGAAGCTCCGGAGTCACTGGCGCTCCGAGCCGACACGATCATGGAGTCCCTGGGCCGGCAGCGCGGCCAGGTGCTGACCTTGCGCAACCGTCTGCTGGTGATGCTCGAACAGGCCGCGCGGCTGCGATCCGGGGTAATGGATTTGCGCTGGGAATTGCAACGGCGGCGCGAACTGATCCATGGTCAGATGCGCTCCACGGCCACCCAACCGCTGTGGCGAGCCGAATGGGAAACAACAGCGGGCCGGCGGCATGTCGAGCAGGCGTTGGACATGCTCAAGCTGGACCTGTCGGCTGCCGCCGCCCATCTCAGGGAGGAATGGCCCGGGCTGCTGACCCTGTTCGCCATCCCCCTGTTAGGCATCCTGTTCTTACCCCGACGCTGGCTGGAGCATGCCGTAAAGCGCTACGGTGACACCCCGGCTTTTTCTCCCATGCCCGCGTTATGGGAAGCGCCAGGCTGGTCGGGTCTGTTGGTCGCGCTGATTGGCCTGGATTGGCTGGGACCGCCGGGGCCGGTCGCCTGGTACGACCTGCTCTGGCTCGCCATGCTGGCGCCAGCTCACCAGTTGGCTCGGTCGACCTGGGGGGAAGGCATACCCATCACCATCACGGTGTTGTGTTTTTGTCTGATCCCGGTATCGCTGCGAACCCAAATGGAGTTGCTGCCCTGGGCGGATCGCTGGGTGCTCGCCGTCCAGGCGCTGGCCATGCTGGTCGCCGTGGGGCGGGACTACCACACAGGCCGTTGGCGGCGCATCGGGCCTGCCATCCCTCAGCCGCCGCACGGCCTGGCCCTGGGTCTGGCCGCCGTCCTGCTGGGCGGGGCGCTGATCGCCAATGTGTTCGGCTGGGTGGGGCTGGGCAAGAATCTCATACAGGGTATCCTGGGCACGGCCGGCTTTGCTCTCATCTATCGCCTGGGTTCCCGGGTATTGCTCGGCGTGGGACTGGCCCTGCTGGAGAGTCCCTGGCTGGCCAATTCCCGCATCGTGCGGCATCGGGGCGAAACCGTCGCCCAGGCGCTAAGGCTGGGGTTAAACGGGCTGTTCACGCTCATGTGGCTGGTGTCGGCCCTGCTCATCTTCCGGGTTCACGATCCGGTGGTGGCGGCCAGCCTGCGGCTGGTGAATCATCAGTTCACCCTGGTTCATACGCCGATTTCGGTCAGGGCGGTGCTGACGGCGTTGCTGCTGCTGACGGGGGGTTATGGGCTCACCCGTGTCGTGAAACTCCTGCTGGAAACCGAGCTGTTTCCGCGCTGGCAACTGCCCGTGGGTCTGCCTTTCGCCGTCTCGGCGCTGACGCGGTATACGATTGGCCTGATCGCCTTCCTGCTCGCGGTGCGGGAACTGGGTATCGATCCGACCCGGCTGGGATTGCTGGCCGGGGCCCTGGGCGTAGGTATCGGCTTCGGACTCCAGAACATCTTCAACAATTTCGTGTCGGGTTTGATCCTGCTGCTGGAGCAACCGGTCAACGTCGGCGATGTCATCCAGGTGGACAAGGTGGACGGTGTGGTCAAGCGCATCGGCATCCGTTCCAGCACGGTGCGGACATTGCAGGGGGCGGAGATCATCCTGCCGAACGCCGAACTCATCGCCCGCGATGTCATCAACTGGACCTTGTCCGATCGCCGGCGGCGGCTGGAGATCGAAGTCGGCGTCGATTATCGCAGCGAGCCGGACCGGGTCATCGGCCTGCTGGAATCACTGGCGCGCGCGGCCCCGGCGGTGCTCGACAACCCCGACCCCTTCGCCATCCTGGAGCATTTTGGCGAGAGCGCCCTGGAATTCCGGCTGTATGTCTGGATCGAACACTATGAGGACAACCTGCAAATCGGCAGCGACCTGCGCCGCGCCATCCTCGCCGCCCTGCGCGCGGCGGGCATCGGGATACCCTACCCGCGGCGGGATGTGCACATCCGGCACGGCGACGATGAGCCGGGCAGGCGCCAAATCTCCTTGTTCCGGATGAGTCAGGGGGTTGAAGCTCCCGCGCAAGGAGTGGCCGGCGCACAACCCGATCGCAGCCCCCCACCCGGCGAGTGAAATTCAAATTGCCCCTTGGGGTGCACGGCTTGACGACGATGAAGGTCGTGTACATACTCGCGTGGGACTCGCCGACGACGGCGACACCCTAGGGCAAAGGCCCCAACGCAGTGTGTGAAATGACCTATGGTGGGTTTTCCTGGGGTTGCCCGCATGAAACGGTGATGACGGATTCGGATGGTCCTCATGACATCAAAAGGTGGACAAAACAGGCGTTTGATCGCGCTACCTGCCTCCGACAGTGAACCGCCCCGGGTTTTGTAGAGACTCCGCGGTGCAAGCGGCAGGGGACATGAGCACGATCAGTGTACGGCATGAAACGTGCTAATCACTCGATGGAGGGGATCCCGCATGGGTAGGCTTGGATGAGCGGGTAATGATTCCTTTGAATCCCCCCCCTCACCCCAGCCCTCCTTCGACTTCGCTCAGGACAGGTCTCCCGGTGTGTGAGAGGGAGTTGATGAATTTTTCCCGCGCGTTTATCCATACTGCGGATCATAAAGCTTTCCCTGAACTCTCCATCTGCCGGGCTCTTCAAAACCGAGGAGTTCGCTGGGAGCCTTTCCCGCAAGAGAGAAGGGAGCCTATCTTTCAGCCGGCTGTGGCGTCTGACGTTGAACATGTAAACTCCCAGGACAATAGCGCATGAGTACCCACTCTGCCCCCGATGACCCGGACCACACCCTGGCTGTTCCCATGGCCGTGGATTTTCTGCGATTATTCGGCCTGCTGCTCCTGGGCGCCGGGGCAATCGCCTTGGTGGTCAATGTCGCTGCAAAGGGGGGGCTGGGTTTCAGCGCGCTGGTTGCGGCCTTCACGGGTGCTGCGATCCTGATCACGGTTTACTTCGGACGCCTGGCCCGGGCGGCCAGTTTTTTGTGCTGGGGTCTGATTCTGGCTGGAGTCGCCGGGGTGGACGCGATTTACGGTGGCTTGTCGTTGAATTGGGCGGTCCTGCCCCTCGCCCCTCTCGCGGGCGGCTGGCTGTTGGGACGGCGCATGGCGGTAATCCTGGCGCTCGCCGCCGCCGGGAGTGCGCTTGGCCTTTATGGGTTAAAAGCTCAAGGATTTGCTTTACCCCACTACCTTCCTCCGGAGGTGGCGTGGATCGCGCTGCCCGTGCTCCTGGTGTTGGTGGCGAGTGCCTGCCATCGCCGCTCAAAAACGGCGCGTCTCGGAGATCAGCGCCCGAGGGCGTCGGATACCGGCCTGGAGCGGCCGATTGCTTCCTCCGCCGTCGCGGCGTGGAACGCTGGCGAACCTCTCCGGGTGAGTGACGAGGGGTTCCGCAAGCTGTTCGAAGGTACCCGCCAGGCGAGCGCCCTGTATCAGAACGGACGCTTCCTCATGGTTAATCGCGCGGCGCTTGAACTGATGAAAATCGACCGTCCCGAGCGCATCGTGGGGCATAACCCGGTCGAGTTCTCACCGCACCAGCAACCCGACGGCCAGCCCTCGGCGGCAAAGGCCGCCAGGATGATCAACCAGGCCTTCGCGGAGGGTTCCAGCAGCTTCGAATGGGAACTGACCCGCCCGGATGGCACACGCTTTCTGGCTCAAGTCCTGGCGACCGCAATTCGTCAGAATGGGCAGGAACTGCTGCACATCGTCTTCCATGACATCACCGAGCACAAGCGCTCCGAGGCTAGACTCCGCGAAAGCGAAGAGCGCTATCGCCTGCTGGTGGAGCAGAGCGTCGATGGCATCCTGGTCCATGATGCCGAGCTACGCTATGTCGAGGCCAACCCCTCCGCTTGCCGGATGCTGGGCTATAGCCGGGAGGAACTGCTCGGCCTGACCGTCGCCGACATGATCGCCCCGGATGAAATAGCGCGGGTTGTGCCGGATATTGACCGTTTCGCCAGGGGCGAGGTCCGACCTAGCGAATATCGCTGTCGCCGCATGGATGGCTCCACCTTTCTGGGTGAGGTTGTTGGCAGCCCCCTGCCGGATGGCAAGTTTCTGGGGATACTCCGCGACATCACCGAACGCAAGCATCTGGAAACCCTACATCTGGAAAATGAGCGCCGCCTGCGGTCCGCGCTCGAAGGGAGCGGGCAAGGGGTCTGGGACTGGGATATCGGAACCGGCGAGGTGTACTTCTCACCCCTCTGGAAAGCGATGGTCGGTTATGGCGAGGACGAGTTGCCCAACCGTATCGAAGCCTGGCAGTCGCGCTTGCATCCGGATGACAAGCCGCCAGTCATGGCGGCGCTGGAGGCCTACTTTCTCGGTCAAAGTGATGAATACGCCGCTGAGTATCGCTTCCGCTGCAAGGATGGGGGCTACCGCTGGATCCAGGCCAAGGGCATTTCGGTGGAGCGCACGGCGGCGGGCCGGCCCCGGCGCATCATTGGGGTGCATCTCGACATCCACGCGCGCAAACAGGCGGAACAGGCGCTCGGCAACAGCGAAGCCCTGTTGCGCGCCACCCTGGAAGCCACGGCGGACGGCATCCTGGTGGTGAACGACAGGGGCCGCGTGCTGGCCGCCAATCGCCGGTTTCAGGAACTCTGGCGCATCCCCGATGGGGTGCTGACCCGGGCGATCGACGCCGAACTGACCGATTACATGAGCGCTCAACTTCAGGAGCCGGCAACCTTTCTGGACACCGCACGAGCGCTTCGTGCCGGTGACGCGGTCATCGCGGATACGCTGCGGTTCAGCGACGGCCGGGTCTTCGAGCGCTACAGCGTGCCCCTGCGCGGCGAAGGGCAACTGGCGCGGCTCTGCTCCTACCGCGACGTGAGCGAGCGGGAACGGGCCTACGCCGCCCTCGGCGAGAGCGAGCAGCGCTTCCGGCAGATCGCCGACTCCGCCCCCGTGCTGATCTGGATGGCGGGGCTGGATCAAGGCTGCCATTTCTTCAACCAGGTCTGGCTGGACTTTACCGGCCGCACGCTGGAACAGGAATCCGGCAACGGCTGGGTGGAAGGCGTCCACCCGGATGACTTGCCGCGCTGTCTCGACATTTATCTCCGCTCCTTCGATGCCCGGGAATCCTTCAGGAGCGAATACCGTCTGCGCCGGCATGATGGCCAGTATCGCTGGATACTCGACCAGGGTTCGCCACGGTACAGCCGTGACGGCGCCTTTCTCGGTTATATTGGCTCATGCATCGACATTACCGAAATGACCGAGATCCGCGAGACGCTGGAGCGGGTGAACAGCGATCTGGAAACCCGCACCCGCGAGGCCGAGGCGGCCAACCAGGCCAAGAGTCGGTTCCTGGCGCACATGAGCCATGAACTCAGGACGCCCTTGAACGCCATCCTGGGTTTTGCCCAAATCCTTGAGCATGAGATGCTCACCGATGATCAACGCACCATGGTCACCATGATGCACGAGGCAGGCGACAGCCTGCTGCGCATCATCAACGACGTACTCGACCTGGCCAAGATCGAAGCCGGCAAACTGCGTCTCGAACAGCAAGCCTTCGCCCTGCCGCCTGTGCTGGATCGTGTCGAGCGCCTGATGAGCCGCCTCGCCCGCGATAAGGGACTGGTCTTCGAGGTATGCCACCCCGAGGGGGATTGCGGTAGTCTGCTCGGTGACCCGCAACGTATTGAACAGGTGTTGGTGAACCTGGTCGGCAACGCCATCAAGTTCACCGACCATGGTGAAGTCCGCCTCAAGGTGACGGCGATACCCAGTCCGGCGACGCGGCTGCGCTTCGCTATCCACGATACGGGCGACGGCATCGCGCCGGAGGTCCTGAACCGGCTCTTCCAGCCCTTCAGCCAGGGTGACAGCAGCATCAGCCGCCGCCACGGCGGGACCGGTCTGGGGTTGGTGATCAGCCAGCGGATGGTCGAGCAGATGGGCGGTACGATGGGTGTCAGCAGCCAATGGGGAAAGGGCAGCACCTTCTGGTTCGAACTGCCCTTCAGCCGGGTGGCGGACATACTGGAATCCGCCAGCCCCTCGCCGAGTGGAGACCCACCGGGCGCTGCCGGCATCACCCGAATCGAAGGTCTGCATATCCTGGCCGTGGACGACAACCTGATTAACCGACGCATGATCGAGCGCGCGCTCCAGGGACAGGGCGCAACGGTGAGTCTGGCTGGCGATGGTGAGGAGGCCCTGCGTCGCCTGAGGGAACAGCCTGGCTCCTTCGATCTCGTGCTGATGGACATCCAGATGCCCGTGATGGATGGCCTGGCGGCGACGCGGGCCATCCGCCTGGACCCGAGTCTGGCTCACCTTCCTGTCGTTGCGCTCACCGCCGGCGTCATGGCCGGGGAACACCAGGCGGCCCTGGATGCTGGAGTGGATGAGTTCCTGCCGAAACCGCTGAACCTGACCCAGATGAATGCGGTACTGGCTAAATTGATGTCTCCCGGAGGTCCCCCCGATCAGCCAGGGAGACGGCGCATGGCGGCGAAATTGGCTTGCGGGATTCCTTGATCACCCCTCTGGCAAGCCGGGCGCCATGAAGGTATGTTGGCGCTCGAAGTTCGACCGAATGCCGGAGCCGATCTGAATCTTCACCGACAATTACACAATCGAGGCTGAACCCTCCGCGACCTTGGGACGCTCGATGCCGGCATCGCGTGGAATTTATTGGTGACGTCCTGTGCCGGGTTTTGGCTTTCCCGTGCGGGATGGGTGCGGGAGCATGCCAATGTTCTGGCTCAAAATGAAAATCACCGTAGTACCATGGATAGGTTTGAACGCAGCGCTTCGTTGCTCGGGGCATCACCTATGGGTCCAATCATGTCGGATTTCATGCCGATGGGAGTCGCCCCAAACAGCATCCTGATGGTAATTGGGCGATCCTTTTCCGCAAGTTGGGTTATGACCCGGCGTAGCAGCCCGATGAATCGCCGATCCGGGCTGACATAACCGTTTCCGTCGAAGGACGTGATATCCAGACTGGAGTTGGCTTTGATCATCCGCTGATAAAGGGTGTCGAGGACCGGATCCGCCTGTCCGACGCAGACTTTCCGTGCGGCGGGGGGGAAGAAAACACAGCGTCCCAGGACCCCCGAGGGATTATCGGAAACGCAGTCCCGTCTTGACTGGCACAGCGGCAACAGAAACTCCTGGTTTTGCCGAGGACGGTTGGGATCTTGCAGAAAATAGGCGAGCTTTTGGTCGCTTTTGCCCCAGAAGTCGGGCGTGGCAATAAAGCCCGATAGTCGGGCTCCAGCCAAAGGGGAATAGAACGTGCCTTCCCCATCGGGGAAGCGGGTGGTGAGATATTGGTACAAGTTTCTGAACAGGCGGCTGGGCTGCGCCTGGTTTTGCGAGGAGGATTGGGGAATCGTCAAGACCGGCCCGCCCGGATTCCCCGCGGCGAGTGATTCGGTAGAGCCAAAGGCCAGCAGGCAGGTAATGAACATGACCCATCGTCCCATTTTCGATAAGCCATTGGCATAATCGGCTTTCATATTCTCTCTCCATGGCAGTTAGACGTTACGAGTCGCCCGTCTGACAGGTTCGAGTTATTCCTCGGTTAATCGGTTTGGCGCTTGGCGCCCCGCCAACCATCGGCAATCCGGGCAACCCGGGACGCACGGAAATTGAGCGTCCAATCGCACCATACGCCTCGCCCAACTGGAAATCCACACTCATTGCGCTGATTACGCTCGGAAGCACGGTACTTGCGGAGTTGGTAACCGCCGCGGATGCGAATACGGCGTCGGTAGGGGCGGAGGGATCGTCTGGTCGTCCGCTAAGTTCGTGAGATCCGGGCGGCGCCCCGGGCGCCCGGCTCGCGCCTTTGGCGGTCCCTACCCTGGGCGGCCGCGGTCATGAATCGTGAAGATGTATCCCGAAAGGGGGCTCAAGTATTCTGACAGCCAGTGTGGATTTAATGATCGCCTGATAGTGGGCCAGCGATCATAACGGCTTGTTTTTGTTCAACTCTATGTCTGGAGGTCAGTATGAGCGCCGATTTCGATACCGCCGAATTCGCGGATAACCCCGAGCCCCGTTGCCCCTGTGTGCTGCTGCTGGACACCTCGGGCTCCATGGAGGGCGACAGCATCAACGCCCTGAACGCCGGGCTGGTCACCTTCCGCGAGGAACTGGGCAAGGACGAGCAGGCCCTGCTCCGGGTCGAGGTCGCCGTGGTCACCTTCGGCGATCATGCCCAGGTGGTTCAGGAATTCGTCACCGCCGGTCAGTTCGTGCCGCCGACCCTCGCCGTCTCCGGGCAGACGCCCATGGCCGGCGGCATCAATCTGGCGCTGAATTTGATCGAGCAGCGCAAGCTCGACTACAAGGCCAATGGCGTGCCCTACTACCGGCCCTGGGTGTTCCTCATCACCGACGGCGAACCGACCGACGGCAACCTGTGGTTGCAGGCGGCCCAGCGCGTCCATGGCATGGAAGCCGGCAACAAGGTGTCGTTCTATGCGGTCGGGGTCGCGGGCGCCAATATGGGCACCCTCGCCCGGATCGCGCCGCCCAGCCGCCCGCCGGTCGCCCTGGATGGGCTCAACTACCGCGACATGTTCCAGTGGCTCTCCAACAGCATGAGCAGCGTCGCCCGCGCCGAGATCGATGCCGAGGTGCCGTTGCAGGCGCCGATCGGCTGGACCAAGGCCTAGCCATGGCCTGGCGCGCCTATGGCGCCTCGGTGCGGGGCGTCGGCCACGACCGCGCCGGCCTGCCCTGTCAGGATGCCCACGGCTGGCGCCTGCTGCCCGGGGGCATCGCCTGCGCCGTGGCCGACGGGCTGGGTTCCGCCCCCCGGGCGGACGCGGGGGCGCGGATCGCCGTGGCGGCGGCCCTGGACGGGTTGACGGCGGCGCCCCCCGCGGACGTCACCGCCGCGCGAGCGGCGCTGACGCAGGCCTTCGCCGCCGCCCGCGAGGCCCTGCGGACCGCGGCGGCGGACGCCCCATTGCGCGACTTCGCCACCACCCTGCTGCTGGCCATCGCCGCCGACGATGGGGTCGCGGTGGGGCAGATCGGCGACGGCGCCGTGGTCGGGCGCTGGCCCGATGGGCGGCTGGAGACCCTGAGCCT
>Ga0194119_10004846_pt1 | contig 20475 bp, 17 predicted proteins | sample TA2MahC100mmetaG_FD_148620 | JGI IMG/M metagenome (GOLD analysis project Ga0194119, IMG submission 148620) | Freshwater microbial communities from Lake Tanganyika, Tanzania - TA2015018 Mahale Deep Cast 100m | ecosystem: Environmental > Aquatic > Freshwater > Lake | place: Tanzania: Lake...
GCCTTTGATTTGTCTTTGAGTTAAAAAGTGTAAAAGAAGAAAATATGTAAAAGTTGAGTCGCATGCTTTATGACCCCCCCCCCGTTAAATTATTAGGCACCCTAAAAAGGCCGGGAAGGAGAAAAGGTTATGAATCTTTTTTTAAGGCTTGCACTGATGTGCTTTGTGTTTGTGTCTGCTGCTGTCGGACTATTTTTCTCAAGGAGCGCCGATGCCGTACCCGTTTTCGCCAGGAAATACCAGACAGCTTGTCAAACCTGCCATTGGGCGACCTTTCCAGCGCTCAATTCATTTGGCAGGGCATTCAGAGACAACGGTTACACATTTCCATCAGATGATGAGGTATACGTAAAAGACACTCCAGTAGCCATGGGGGGAGAATCATGGAAAAAGCTCTTTCCAAAGGCATTGTGGCCATCTGACATACCTCACTTACCGCCTTTAAGCGTATTAGTTACATCTGACTTTAATTATACTCCCCAAATCTCTGACGGTGAGACGTCATTTAATGGTATTGGAGAAGTAGAGTTGTTAACAGCCGGAACCTTGGGAGAGAGTCTCTCGTGGTTTGGCGCAATGGCGCTCTTTGAAAATCCAGGTCCTACTCAGGCAAGCGGAACATTGGTAGAACGACTCTTTGGTGTCTACACTCCAACACTTTTTGGTAAAAAAGGACTCGTTAACATTGAGTTTGGTATGTTTGAACCGCGTGCCACTCCAAGGTCTGAACATTTATCCATCATTGGTACCGCACAATACCTTTTTAATACATGGCCAACACTTCCCACGGGTAATTTTACTACCTTCTCTGTAAATCAAAAGGGACTGGAGTTGTTCGGTGGCAAGAATGGTCCAAAGGGCAAAGGAGGTTTCTTATGGGCGGTTGGTATTTTAAACGGTGAACCCCAGCACGAGGTTATGGAGTCATGGGAAGGTAATACCGAAAACTATGGCGAAGATATCGTTGTAAATGTAGAAGATAAATGGAGAGGCGCTGATAATGCTTTTGATATGAATAACAGTAAGGATTATTATGGACGTCTTTCTTACAAAATAGGAGGCATGGGAGTAATGGGGGGAGGCACAACGGATGAATCTGCTAAGGACACCGAAAACTGGCAAGATAATTCCCTTACTCTTTCAGGATTTTTTTACAGGGGTAATACTGGGTTCTTCAATGACCCAGTTGCTGCGACCGGATGGCATACAAGTGGAAATCGTTTCTGGCGATATGGCACGGAATTCGATTTCTATTGGTGGAATTTTAACCTGTTTGGGGCGGCTACATTTTTCAGGGATGATACCAGGAGCGATGTGACTATTGATGGGGTAAGCGGCAGTAACTTCGATGCAGACCTTTACACCGCTGAACTCCGTTGGGTAGCTTTGCCCTGGATTATACCAGCGGCCCGTTTTGAGAATATGAACCCAGGCTATGATGCCGGTGACCTCGATAGTTTTAACCGTTACAGCGCTGATATCAACGTGATCCTCAGAGCCAATATAAAATTACTTGTTGGCGCTGCCTTTGCGGATGGAGAAGCTCCGCAAATGTCTCTTTTCGACGATACATACAGGTTGGGTATACAAATAGCATTCTAGTTTTACAACCGTGTAGTGGCAATTCATGAATTGCCACTACATGGTTGGTTCGAATTCTCTAACCCGAACGGGTCGTAAAAGATTATCAATAAAAGGAGGGTTACTTGGTCATGTTAAAAACATCGAAAATGGTTTTATTCTATTCCACGATAGCAATGGTTGCGGTTTTTGCCTTATCCAACCCGATTGGGGTGTGCTACGCACAGGGTGTGGGTACAATTACCGGCGCTGTAACAGTCCCCTTGCCCAAGTACAAGAAAGATTGCGTGGTGTATATTGAAAATGTGCCTGGAAACTGGCCTCCCACCAAAGGTGCATGTATAGATCAAAAGGGGTTGGTTTTTATTCCTCATGTGTTGCCCATTGTAGTGAATACCACGGTGGAATTTCTCAATAGTGATAATGTCCTCCATAATGTCTTTACGCCGGATAAGATAGCAGATAAATTTAATCTGGGCACATGGCCCCAGGGGGAAATAAGGACTTATACCTTTAAACAGACAGGAGTGGCCATCCTCCTTTGCAAAGTGCATACAGAGATGGAGGGATATGCGGTAGTCCTCCAGAACCCCTTCTTTTCAGTAACGGATGAAAATGGTAATTATACTATCAAAGATGTTCCTGCAGGCTCATACACTCTGAAAGTATGGAACAAAAAATATGGTGGGAAACCACAACAGATAGAGGTCAAAAACGGTCAAGCCCTACAACTGAATTTTGAATTAAAGAAATAAGAGAGATTGAGTCTGACGAATGACAAAAATTGGTATCCCGCACATGGAGACTGACAACAAGAACAAGCCGATAACAGATATTCAAGAAGGGTACCCCAGGCGAAGATTTCTGCTCATCGTGGGGTGGGCTAGTTTCCTCTTCTTTAGCCTGCTGGCAGGTTTGCTAACCATGGTAGACTTCTTTAAGCCGAAGGTGCTTTTTGGGCCTTCCAACAAGTTTAAAGCAGGCTACCCCGATGAGTATCCGGCAGGCAAGGTCAGCACGAGGTGGATGAAGGACAAAGGGGTGTGGATAGTAAGGACAGACCGTGGTATATATGCCTTTCTGGCCATTTGCAGACATCTCGGTTGCATAGTTGGTTGGGTGGAGGAAGAGCGTCTCTTTAAGTGTCCGTGTCACGGAAGCAATTATAACCTTGAGGGTGATGTGGTAGGAGGACCAGCCCCCAAACCGCTTTTCAGACTTGGTGTAAGTTTTGCCATGGATGGACAGCTCGTTATAGACAAGTCGGTTAAAGAGGATAGGGTTGGAATAAGGGAAAAGGGTCAATACTTTTTACCAGTATGAGGAGAAATTATAGTATATATCCCGTGCGTATACCGATGAAAGGGAAATTATGATAAAAAGACTCAAACGATTTGCGGAATGGCTGGTTCGCACACAAATCTGGAGTTCTATCTTCAGACAGGGCTGGCCTGACACGGAAAGAAACCGCATCCTGACCACGATTAACACCCTTGTCTTCCATCTCCACCCGATAAAGGTAAAATCGCATGGCATTAAAGTAAAATATACCTTTTGTCTTGGTGGAATATCCTTTTTCCTTTTCATAGTGGAAACAATTACAGGGGTTCTCCTCATGTTTTACTATCGTCCAACGGTTGAGTATGCCTATCAGGACATGAAAGACCTGGAGTTTGCCGTTACCTTTGGACTGTTTTTGAGGAATATGCATCGCTGGGCTGCCCATGGGATGGTGCTTACTGTTATCATTCATATGTGCAGGGTATTTTATACAGGTTCATATAAACCACCGAGGGAATATAACTGGTGCGTTGGGGTTTCCCTGCTGGTGCTGACACTACTCCTTAGTTTTACTGGTTATCTCTTGCCGTGGGATCAATTGGCGTACTGGGCGGTAACGGTAGGAACAAATATGGCTAAAGCTACCCCTGTCCTGGGGGCTGAGGGCCCATTCCATGTGCTGTCAGAGATGACTGATATTTGTTTTTACCTCAGGGGCTCTGTGGATATCAGCGAAAATACCTTATTGAGATTTTACGTCCTTCACTGTATAGCCCTTCCCCTTGCGGCAGTTGGGCTCATGGGTATCCACTTCTGGAGGGTGAGGAAAGATGGAGGAATATCCGGTCCTTTGTAGTTTCTTATAAGGGTTATTTTTACATTTTCAGCAAAAATTGTAGCGCCGATCCCTTGTGGTCAGCGGATTTAATGCAAAATATAAAATTGGCAATTAGCATTTTAAAAGACTATGCAGGAGCAACAGCCTGAAACAAGAATAACGAGTAGTGATTCCAAACAGAAGGACACGGCATCCGAGACACAGAAGAAACCAGACAAACAGCTGGCATTTCCCCATCTGGTCTTCAAGGAATTTATTGCGCTGATGCTGGTCACCCTGGTGCTGATTATTATCTCCATGGCCGCCAATGCCCCGCTTGAAGAAGAAGCAAGTCCTACAAAGACCCCAAATCCTGCCAAGGCGCCCTGGTATTTTGTTGGACTACAGGAAATGCTTGTCTACTTCGATCCCTGGATAGCAGGTGTAATGATACCTGTATTAATTATCGTTGGGTTAATGGCTATACCTTTCGTTGACAAGAATCCAAAGGGGGTTGGAATATACTGTTTCAGGGAGAGGAAATTTTCCTTCATTATCTTTACCATTGGGATTGTGGCATGGTTTGGGCTGATAATCTTTGGATGTTATTTTCGCGGTCCGAGCTGGCTCCTTTATATGCCATGGGAGTCATGGGACATTCACAAGCCTGTTATCTCTAAAGGCACTTACATCCTCCCTTCATTTATAGGGGTACCTGCAACAATTGGCTATTACGTTCTGGGAATGTGGCTTCCCATCCTCTTAGCCCGTAATTTTTACAAAACTTTAGGTTCTACTTCTTATTTTATAACTATGTTTTTTGTCCTGAGTATGTTTGGGTTCATAGGAAAGATCCCCTTGCGATTTATATTCGATATTAAATATATTATTCACACTCCATGGTTCAGTATATGAAGGGAATATCATGAAACAGTAAAGCTGCAACCAATTTTTCCTTGTGAGAGCGGGGAGATTGCTTTGTCGCTCCGCTCCTCGCAATGACACGAAAATGAGTGACGAGTGGCGGGTGATGGGAAACAACCCCCTTGGTTCCCCTTAACAAAGGGGGATTCAGGGGTTATGTCACGTGTCTCTCGTCACTTTAAAAACTTGCTAAAAGAGATCAGTTTTTTTCTGTTTATTACGATGGATAAATCTACCCTGGGTCCGATACATTATGTGTGGTTTGCAGCAGTGGGGTCTGCGCTAGCTGTGGTCATTGTTGTCCTGTGCATAAAGGAATATGCAAGGGAATGGAAGCACCATCAGGCGATTGCCAGACGTTTGCAGATAAAGGCAGTTGAAGAAAAAATCAAGACCTTAGAGTCTGAACTTCCTTCCGTCAATGAAGAAACAAGGGCAAAGCACGAAGATCGCCTGAGAATGATGAAAATGATCCGTGCCCAGGCGCTGGCAATGCCTGTGAAGATACAACAAATACAGGTAGACAGCCTGAAGCGTGTGGACCGATGCACCACCTGCCATACCGGAATAGAGGATGTCAACATGAATGCCCACGAAAACCCGTATAAGGGGCATCCGGGAAAATATCTCCAGTGGCATGATATTGAAAAGTTCGGTTGTACTATCTGCCATGAGGGACAGGGACTCTCAACAGATTACATGCACGCTGCTCACAAACCGCTCCGTGGACTTGACAGACCCTGGCAGAAGGCAGTGCTTTCCAGATACTTAATTCAATCCTCATGTGGTAAATGCCATCTTGATAAAGAAGTGCCCTTTGCCCCCCTTCTCTCTAAGGGCAGGGATGTTATAGAAAAGGCAGGGTGCTCAGGGTGTCATAAGATTCGTCTGTATGAAAGTCAGGAAAAGGTAGGACCATCGCTGGACTTATTAGGCAGTAAGGTAAACAGGGCATGGCTTCTCCGGTGGCTTTCAGAACCCAGAGAATATGACCCTTCGGCGGGATTGATAAGACCCAGGATGCCTAAGTTTAACCTCTCAAAAGAGCAAATTCTTGCACTTGAGGCGTTTTTGATGGCATCCAGGAACGATGCGGCATTAAAAGAACCTGTCGAAGGTGGTGACCCGGAGGCAGGCGCGTTACTTTTTCGTGAATCAAGGTGTGTTACTTGTCACCTTGTGGAAGGAAAAGGCGGCTACCTGGGTCCTGAACTCGCCGGGATTACTTCCAAGGTAAGTAAAAAATGGCTTTATAGCTATATAAAAGATACTCATTTCTTCCAGCCAAGAACTAAGATGCCGCAGTTTAATTTCACTGAAAAACAAATGAGTGATATAGTTGAATATTTGTGTGAAGAACTGCAGGGGGAAGAACTTGAAATCCCTGAAGACTTTGAAAACGTTCCGGATTCCGATAAAAATAGCGGAGAAATGGTTAATAATGGCAAGAAGATATTTATGGACTATGGTTGCACGGGTTGTCACGCAAAAACCGGCATTGATCAGGGAAGGATAGCGCCGGATATCATAGGATTGGGATCCAGGGATGAGGAGGGCTTGGAATGGGGTAATGTTCATGGTATTGATAAATATACCGGGAACTGGGTCTTTGCCAGATTAAAAGATCCGATATTGCTGGATAAAAAGGCAAAAATGCCTGTCTTTCCGTTTACAGAGGATGAGATGGCTGCCGCCACTGTAGCGCTACTGAGCGATACAATGGAAGACATACCATCTCAATATATAGTCTCTGCTACTAACCGGAACAACTATCCTGATTTGCCCGGAGAGTTTGGCAAACTGGTTGATAAATACCGATGCCGCAGTTGTCACGTAGTATACGGTGACGGAGGTTGGGTCTCCATGCATCCCCTTGATGGAGAAGGAAGTGAGGTCAGGAAAGAATGGCTTCGCGGGTACTTTACCCTTCCTTACACACTAAGACCTATACTGGCAGAAAGGATGGTAAACCTCAAAATGAGCGATAGTGAGATTGATTTACTCGTCAACTTCTTTGGTTCTGTCATGGTACTTAATAGTATCCCTGTTGAAGAATATACGTTTAAAGAAGAAGAAATCGCCAAAGGCAAGTCGCTTTTTGATAAATATGGATGCATATCCTGTCACATCATGGGTAAAGGTGGAGGTTACGTAGGACCGCCATTAACCACTGTCGGTGACAGACTGACAACCGGCTGGATATATGAATATATTAAAAATCCAAGATACTACGAAACATGGTCTCTTCAGCCGGATTATGGCTTTTCCGCAGAGGATGCCAGGGCATTAACCGCATACTTGGCAAGTTGCAAAGAAGTAAAGAAGGATATACGCATTAGCCAGGGGAAATAAGAGGCTAGAAATGGAAGAAAACATAAAAGGAACGTCTAAAGTAAAAGAACGTATGTCTATATTCCCTGTTATTATAACGCTATTCCTTATTTTTGTTGTATCTGCGTCCGCTTTTCTGTTCGGCATGAAGCGATTTTCTTCAACCTATGCCCGTACAAAAATGGAAGGGCATTCTCCGGAGGGTCAGGACCCTCTTGGAGACACCCTGTCCAAGTCCATGCATGGGTTAACTAATGTTCAAATTGCCGGAAAAACATACTACGAGCAATATTGCATGGTATGCCATGGAGAACAGGGAAAGGGCGATGGGTTTAATGCATTTAATCTGGACCCCAGGCCAAAAGACCTTACTGTGGTTGTAAAAACCACTGGTAATGAAGCGATCTTTAAGGCTGTTAGTGACGGTACCATTGGTGCAGACGGCAGATTTCAATGTCCACCGTGGGGACGGACTCTGGGCGAAGACAAAATAAATGTCATTATCGCATACTTCCATGCTTTAGAAGAAAGTTCTTTACATGATACAGATATGCAGTAATGAATAATTTGTTAGAATCCTATTCCATTAAAAGGCACCGTTTATATTTAATAACGACAGGAGTAAAGGCCTATGATAAATTTTATTGAGAAATATTTACAGAGTAGCTCTATTTCTGCTAAAAAGATTCTTTACCAGGCAAATAATGTCATTTTCTCTGAAATGGATGCACCCCAGGGGATGTATGTAGTAGAATCAGGTCAGGTAAAGGTATCAAAGAGTGTATCACATTCAAATAAAGAGATGGTTCTGGCCACTTACGGGCCTCATGAATTCTTTGGGGAAGTCTCCCTGATTATCGGAAGACCCCGCTATGCAAAGGCTGTGGCCTTAACTGATTGTACCTTATGGATACTTGATAAAAATACCTTTAAAGAGGCCGTTGCCAGGAGTCCGGAATTTTCCTTCTCGATAATGCAAGGTCTTGCAAATAAGTTGAGTAAGTTGAACGAAAAGCAAAAAGAAATGATCTCTGACCTGGGAGAATTTACAGAACGACTGGAGGACTTTTCCACCCTTTTACATACCTTTGTTCCATAGCGTAGCATAGCCATAATCAAAAGCTCCCTCTCTTTTCCCCGCCTTTACAAGGGGGAGACAGGGGGATAAAAAATTTTCCTAAAAAAGAAGTTTTTACAGAGTAAACCCTCGTGAGTCAAAGGCTTACAAAAGAGCATGAAAATATTTCACCCTCCCTTAATCCCTCCCATCAATGGCTTACCATGTTCCATATTTTTAACAGGACACGAAGGAAACATTATGGTAAAGTATCGGCATGATACTATGCGGGAAAGAATTTTCGACTGAAACAATAAGACAGATACGAAATATAAATGCTTCTGATGAGGGTAACGAGCTCATTAGATTTGACAAAACACCGTGTTTTCTTTCCTGGATGGTGCATGAAGAGATTTCTGTTGGATCCGATTTCTGAAAAGAAGATTTTGTTATGGATAGGCTTTTCCCCCTGGAAATTCATCACGCTTTTTTTAACAAAGTAATGTAGTGTATGTTTCTTGCTAAAAAATTTCCATACTATACCCGCATTGCCTATTTTTACGACGTCAGATCAGGCATATTTTTTGGTATTTTCAACGGATTGGTTGTGTTTTTTGCACCCATCATCGGACGAAGGATGGGTGCAACGTCTCTGGAAGTCGCCGTCATTACTGCCGCCCCCACCGCCTGTTTCCTGCTTACCTTGATCTGGGCAAAACTCTGTAGAACCGGCAAAAAAGTATCATGGATAGTATTCCCCACATTCTTTTCAAGGAGTTTGTATTTATCCGTCTTTTTTGTAAAAAGCCCCTTAATCTTTACCTCCATCGTCGTATGTGCTGCAGTGCTGGAATCAATGGCAATGCCGGCTTACAGCAGCGTTATGAAAGAAGTTTATCACGAAAATTACCGTGGAAAGGCTATGGGATACGTGCGGTTCTTCTGTAATATGTCGACCGTACTGGCCTCCTTTGCAGGAGGATATTTATTAGACCTTGGAAACGGTACTTTTTATAAATACATTTTTCCGGCCGGCGCCATTTTTGGGATGACTTCTTCACTTCTTTTCAGAAAGATCAAGATTCGACGCGAAACAAAGGTCAACGCCCTCGACCGTTTGTCGGTTGTCATAAATGAGTTCGGCAAAAACAATCATCTTAAATATTTTACTATGTCGTTCTTTATTGCCGGCTTTGGCTATCTCATTGGGGTGCCCCTCTATCCTCTCTTCCTGGTCGATGAACTTTCACTATCAAATACGATTATTGGATATTTAGGCTCCATTACAGCTCTTTCAGGTTCGATCTCGTTCTTCTTCTGGGGACACCTTGTTGATCGCTTTAAACCACTGAATCTACTAAAGGTCATCATGCTCATTGCCGTAGCTATTCCTTTTCTTTACGCAATTTCACACAATATATATCCCATATTCTTCGCATCGGTTGTCAGTGGTGTGATCATGAATGGGTGGGACTTATGCTGGTATAACCATATCATTCAGGAAGTCAAAAGAGAACACACGCCCGGTATATTTGGCATACAATATTCTCTTATCGGCATACGGGGACTCACTGCTCCTTTCATCGGAGCGATGTTGTATCAGCACATCGGCATGCGTTTGACGCTTTTAACCTCAGGGTGTGTTATTGTAACGGGCGCCGTGTTAATGCTATTCTGCAGGAAAAAAGCCTATACTCCAAATATTCAGGTTGCAACAACGGGTATACGGACTGACTAACACAATCTCATAATTGAATCGGAGACTAACGAAAATGAAACTCACTGAAAACCTCGTCACTTTTCGTTTAAAGTTAAAAAATGCCCCCGGCACATTGGGCATGGCCCTTACTGCCATTGGTAAGTTAGGTGGCAGCATGGGCAATATTCAAATTATAAAAGCTGAAAAAGAATTCAAGGTCAGAGATCTGGCCGTATATGTCAGCACCGACAAACAGGTCAAGGATATTGTGAGCGCCCTTTCGGCCATTGGAAAGGAATTGGTTGAAGTCGTCAGCGTCAAGGACAAGGAAGTTTTGGCAGAAATTACAAATCCAGACAATGAAAAAGGGGTGATTGCCGATGCTATGAAGGGAAAGGATGTTTTCATCGGCGTCTCCGGGCCAAATATGATTACAAAGGACATGGCAAAGACTATGAATAAGGACGCGGCCAAAGCAGTTGCTGATGCCGCCATCAAAAATGGCGTTGCTACCCGACAATTATTTTAAGAAATACATTCCATATCAATTGAGCTATTGGAACTTAAGTCAAATTCGAAAGGTGTTATCTTATTCTTTTTAGCATCACGCAGCAATTTCACTTTTGGTCTGGATAACTGCTGGGTATTTAAAGACATTACAACCCCTGTAAAATCCTTATTTATGCCATTCTTGATTCTCACTTCGGAACCCACGGGATATTTAGGCATTACACCAAGAAAACATTCTACTAATTCTTTATTAAACTGTGTTCCTGAACCGCTCTTTATAAGTTCATATACAAAATCAGGAAGCAAGCCTTTACGATACGGTCTGTCTGAAATACAGGCGTCGTAAAAGTCCGCAATTGCTGCAATCTCCGCAATCAGAATAATTTTTTCCTGATCAGTGTATTTAATCATACCACGGTCAAGCCTGTTATTGCCTCTTAAACCTCGGGGATAACCTTTGCCATCCTGTCTCTCGTGATGTTGATAGGTGATATGTGCAGAAGCGGCTTCTATGTCTCCGATATCCTTTAATAATTCATATCCATAGATAGTATGTAGTTTTACCTGTTCATATTCATCGGGAGTTAATTTGCCGGGCTTATTAATAATTTTTTCGTCGATAAAAATCTTTCCGATGTCGTGAAGAAACTCACCCATAGCAATCTGTTTCAATTTTTCTCTATTAAGGCTTAACCTCTTGCCAAAAATTAAGGCTATTATTGCAGTGTCAATAGAATGTTCGTATGTATAATTGTCAAAACTCTTTATCGAATTTAAACCTGATAAAACATCAGTATTCATAATCTCATCAACAAAAGCGTTCATATCTTTACAGAGTTGTTTAAAGGCGAGATTTTCCTGAAAAGCTCTTTTGATTTTTTGTGTGTTAATACACTTTATAATAGCTTCGGTTGTGTCAGCTTCAATATGTTCTAGAGAGGCTTGTGTTATTGTATATGTTTTAAGAACGTCTTTTGTGGCCATAATACGGATTTTATCAGAAATCGGATCTTCAATAACAACATCTGCCGTCTCCTCATCGTCGATATAAATCTTGAAAAATCCTTTGTTTTTTAACCGGGTAATATGATTTTCTGTTATTATTACCCCTTTATTTAATAACATTTCATAATTGTATCCATAAATGGTCTTACCAAGCACCATACCTGGTTTTACACGATCTATATTTATTCTTCTCATAAATCCCTATCTATAATTTAACAAATACATTCCATATCCATTGTGCTATTGGAACTTAAATCAATTTCTAAAGGTTTTATCTTATTCTTTTTAGCATCACATAACAATTTCACTTTCGGTTTAGATAGTTGTTGAGCATTTAAAGACATCACAACCCCGGTAAAATCCTTATATATACCATTCTTGATTCTCACTTCGGAACCCACAGGATATTTAGGCATTATGCTAAGAAAACATGCCACTAATTCTCTATTAAACTGTGATCCAGAACCTTCCTTTATAAGTTCATATACAAAATCAGGAGACAATCCTTTGCGATACGGCCTGTCTGAAATACAGGCATCGTAAAAGTCTGCAATTGCTGCGATCTCCGCAATCATAATTAATTTGTCCTGCTCGGTATAGCCAATACCACCAATATCAATTTTATTATTGCCTTTCAAGCCACGGGGATAACCTTTACCGTCCTGTCTCTCATGATGTTGAAAAGGAATATGCTTTGAAGCTTCTCCTATATTGCCAATATCCTTGAGCAATTCGTACCCATAGGTAGTGTGCTGCTTTACTTGTTCATACTCTTCCACTGTTAATTTGCCTTGTTTATTAATAATCTTTTCGTCGATGAAAATCTTTCCAATATCGTGAAGAAACTCGCCAATGGCAATTTGTCTCAATTTATCTTTATCAAGAAATAACCTTTTTGCAATGATTATGGATAACACTGCCGTATCAACAGAATGTTCAAAGGTGTAATTATCAAAACTTTTAATCGAATTTAAACCAGACAAAACATTTTCGTTCATAAGTTCATCAACAAATGAATTAATATCTTTACACATTTGTTTAAACGCTTGATTCTCTTGAAAGGCGTTTTTGATCTTTGGTGTATTAATACTTTTGATAATGGATTCGGCTGTATTTGCTTCTATATCTACTATCGCTGACTGTGTTAATTCGTATGTCTTCAGAATGTCCTTTGTAGCCATAATGCGGATTTTATCAGATATTGGATCTTTAATGACAACATCCGCAGTTTCCTCATCATCGATATAAACTTTGACAAATCCTCTTTTTTTCAATCCGTTAATATGACCCTCAACGAGCACTACCCCCCTGTTTAATAATACCTCATAATTATCTCCGTAAACAGTCTTACCAAGTACCATTCCTGGTTCTACATTCTGTATATGCATTCTTCTCATAAATACTTACTTAAGCCTTTATTTTAAAAAGGATACGAAAATATAAATCGGCTTCTATGAGTAACTTTTTCTGTGTATGAAACACAACTTATGCAGATACAGGTGGAAGAAACCTCCGAAACAGTGCGCAAAATAATGCCAATCTATAAGGACTTAGAAATGAAGTTCCATGCCTTCCTGTGCCGCAAAACATTCCATATGATGATAAGACCCATTCAAATTCTCTTTGCAATTTGCCGCAAGGATGTCGATTTGCTCATCAAAATGATCCGGGTCGTGATGAAAGAGCGCCAGCCTGCTCACCCTCCCCTCTTTCGCAAGATTCAGTACTTCGCTGAGAGGGGAATGCCCCCAGCCAATCTTGGTTTTGTATTCCTCATCTGTATATTGTGCGTCATGGATGAGTAAATCAGCGCCGCTAATTAATTTTAAAATCTTTTCTCTGGTATCTGACTTATATTTCAATCTAAAAGTCTTATGCGCCCATGATGGTGCCAGTTCATTATCGGTAAAATAACATATCTTTATCTTTCCAAAAGTTACCACGTATCCCATAGCCTGGCCTGGATGATTGATATACACGGTGTCGACCTCTGACCCGTCAATAATGTTACGTCCTTCCGAGAGTATTTGAAACTTCATGTGGGCCGACAAGGATTGTAATTTAACGGGGAAATATATGCTTTCCATTTGATTCGATATAATTCTGTCAAGCCTTGCCTCTTGCAAATCCATGCCAAGGATAACAATTTCGTTTCCCTCGATATACGAAGGCATGAAAAAAGGCAGGCCCTGGATGTGATCCCAGTGAAAGTGGCTTAGAAATATATGAGCTTTAAGCTTCCTCTCTCCTTTACACAATACGTTCCCAAGTTCTCTGATGCCGGTGCCCGCATCAAAAACAAACAATTGGTTGTTAGGCAGTCGAACTTCCACGCATGGGGTATTTCCACCATATTTTATATACTTTACACCGGGGGTGGGAATGGATCCCCTGACACCCCAGAATTTGACTTTAATTCCAACCTTCAATATACGTCCTATAACATTATTTTTTAGTATTGTCGTCCAGCAGGATGTGCCTTACCCCTATTTCGTACTGTCCCATAAACTCATTTACACGAACCACCTCGACAAAAATTTTTTTATATATCCGGTCGTAGTCCGGAGAAAGGACCAGGACACTTCCTGCCTCTAATTTTTTATTTGTTTTTAAGCGAAGCCCACCCCTGGAAATATCCACAACTGTCCCTTCAAAAGTGGATGCTTCTTGTTTGTCAGCCATTTTAAGTTTACAGGAAAAGATTTCATAAAAGCGTTCCTGTTCCCGTCGTTCCATGAGTATGTAATCTTCTTGATCCGCTTTTTTTTGAGATTTTGCCCCTTCTTCTTTTATCCTCGCAATAAGATTTTCAATGCAACTTCGCGCCTCACGAAGTTCATCCAGAGATAACTCTTCTAATATTTTCAACACCTTTTCTTTAGAAGACATATTCTATTCTTATTGCCATAATTGTAGAGGTTCTACACGCATTCCTTCCGCAATTTTAATAATTATTACAAATTAGAATTAAAAAGACAATCTCTTTTTATTACTCCTGGCAACAACACCCCATAAAATATCATCAAAAAATTTATTTGTGTAATAACCGCTTTTTGTAATAATTACAAAGGTACGATGTAAAAATTACATGATTTCAGATTTAACGACGGCTTTATAACAGCAGAGACAAAAATTCGTTTAATTCTTACTTCATACATCAATTACACTTACAACACTTACCTACCATATCAGATAAATTTGGTACTTCCATTGCTCTTCTTTTACTCGCAGATATTACCTGATTATTTATCTTTCTTTCACAACGATACATGCAGCATGCTGTGCTCTAGGGTTTTCATCTACGGTGAACCTCCCGGTGCCAGGGTGAAAGTCAGAGGTGCAGCTTGCTGCGTTTAACATTTTTCCCGGAATTGTATACTCGAAAAGAAGAATGAGACAGAAAACGGTACTCATAACAGGTGCGACGGGATTTTTAGGAAGTTACATCACCAGAGAACTGTTTGAAGCAGGTTTTCAGTTAAAACTCCTTGTCAGAAAGACAACAACCGGCGCAAAGGAACGGCTTTCTGAGGTGTTTCCGGCGAACTACGAGTTAAAGACACTCCTCAAACGCATTGAAATAATCGAAGGGGACATTTCCGGCAATTATCTCGGTCTGAGCGCGCGGGAGTATTTTAAATTAGCAGGTACAGTGGATGAAGTGTTTCACTGTGCTGAGACAACACAATTGAGAAAAGGGGAAGACGACACCCTTGCCAAGATAAATGTGTTGGGAACGGCGCTCGTGAGCCTGTTCTGCATCACGAAAAGGCACAAGCGGCTTCATTACATCAGTACGGCATATGTTGCAGGAAAGAGGCGCGGCGTGGTGCTGGAAGACGAATTGGAGAAAGGACAGTCATTCAATAATGGCTACGAGAGGTCGAAATACGAAGCAGAGAGGTACCTTGCGGTGTTTCTGGGACAATATCGGCTTCCCTGCACCATCTATCGTCCCGGCATCATCACAGGGGATACGATTACGGGATATACCAGGGAGTGGGAGAATATTTATGTGTTTTGCAGGGAGTTGAATCGTCTGAATGCCCACGGAATGGCCAAAGGCAGAAATCCTTTTCTCTTTCCGCTGAGAATTCCTGGGGATAAGTACAGTACCGTGAATCTGGTGCCTGTGGACTATGCGGCGCGTGCGATAGCAGCCATCTCCATAAAGGCAGAAAGTATCAACAAGACGTTTCATATTGTCAATCCATCGCCTCCGACCCTGGGGGAACTTGCGGTATGGCTCATGGTTGCAACGGGCAATCATCGGATAAAAGTAGTGCCTCTGCATGAATTCAACATGCAGCCACAGACCAGGGAAGAGCTGCTATTGGCACGGAAGACGGCGATATTCCAGCCCTATATGTTCGGAGAGGCATGTTTTGATTCCACGAATACAAGAACCCTGTTGAGCGGTACGGGAATCGAGTGTCCGATAATCACGGATGATTTGATCTGCAAGTTTAATAAGTATGCACTTGAAATGAACTGGGGCAAGAAGGGGCAAATTGCAAAAAAGATTGAGAAATTAGATAGCGGGTTTAAATATTTCTATACCAATTTGAACACCACGATCATGTGAACAAAAGGCCGGAAATATCCGGAGATATTACCCCCGGCATTAAGAATGAATGACTTGATTAACTAAAAAAACAATTGGATATTTAGAATATTTAAGGTATTGTATCTGCGAATTAAAAGGACAATAGAGCAGGTTTCATATAAAATTTCACATTTTAACCGGTCATAATAATAGAATGTTTAGTTTCACTGATACTAAAAAACTCGATAAGCTTTATCAGGAACGAGATTGGAACGGCATTATTGAAATTGCCGAACGTCATTTCAAGGATGATGTAATAAACGTAAAGGTCTTAAACGACCTTGCTGTCGCTTATAAGAAAATAGGCAGAGACAGCGACGCATTTCTCGTCTGCCAGAAAATATACGAAAACTATCCCATAACTGATATTTTGAAGGAAAGTGTCAACACCGGTATACGGTACATGAGGTACCACCTCGTCATGGGCGAATTATTGTATTTACGGGGAGAATATGAAGAGGCATTACACATCCTCAATCAATTAAAACTCATTGGAAGCCATTTCTCAGATAAATTCTATATACTCGCTAAAATTTATATCAAAAAGGGATTTGTTGATAAGGCATTGGATGAATACAGAAACCTGTTCCATCTCTGTCCACACCGTCATACGACGGCGCTTAAGGGATTTGTTGAAATTATTGAATTGGACCCGCTCAATGAATCTGCTTATAAATATCTTTACGAGGCATATAAGAAAAAAGGGATACTGGACAAAGCGATTGCGGAATACGAAGCCACCTCCCGGCTTAACGATAATTCCATGAATAAATATATTTTAGGGCATCTCTACTATTATGCAGGAAGAATCAAAGACAGCATTGCATATTTTAATAAGTTTCTTACACTACCGCCAAACGATACTAATATACAATTTTTCCTTGCTTATATTTATTCTGAAAATAATGAAGTGGAACGCGCCGTGGGTATTTTTCAGGATTTAATTATAAAAGACCCCTCGAAACTGAGGGTTGCTATCTCACACCTTGATAAATTACTCATGCACAAATTAGATGAAAAGCAGACATCGTGCCTCCTGAACGCACTGTGCGAATTCTGCGCACAAGCAATGGCAACGGACATCCCATTAGCAGAAAATGTTTTGGTAAAAATCATAAAGCTAAAACCAAATGACGGCATCTACCAAACCAAATTGGAAACCTTGCTCGACAGGGCAGCGGAGCAGTATATCAAGGGAGGCCAGGTCGATATAGCATATGAAAGGCTGCAAAAACTGATACATTTAAGACCTGATAATTTGAATTATGCAAAACGTTATAAAGAGGCGCATAAAATAATTATCGAACCAAAGATTAAAAATCTTGAGAAAATTTTGTCGAACATAAATCTTCCGGAAGGAGAGGCCAACAGGATTCGATATGAACTTGCAACCCTTTACGAAGAAAAAGAGGACGATAAGGCGCTGTCACTGCTCCAAACGATCGAACGGGTTCCATCCGAATACCAGCTTGATACCCAGATCAGGCTTGGAAAATATTTTTTCAAAAAAGGCACACGGAACATTGCAGAGGAATATTTCAACAAGGTAATTGAAGCCGCCATGCCTATGGATAAAAAAGTGGATTCCCTCTATCAAATAGGCGCTGCATTTGAAGAACACGACATTCCTGAGAAGGCGCTCGACATTTACAAAAAAATAATATCTTTTGACATCGGTTACAAGGATATCGCGAAACGGCTTGAAATTATTACCCAAAGACTCAAAATGAAAGAGACTATGAGCGCATCTGAACTTGTGCTCGAAGATCGATATGAAGACATACAGCTTATCGGACAGGGGAGTATAGGCGTAGTCTACAAGGCGGTGGATAAAATCCTTAAAAGAAAAGTAGCTTTAAAGGTTATCAAAGATGCTTACAAAAATAATAAAGATGCCGTTGAACGTTTTGTTCGTGAAGCCCAATCAGTCAGTCTTTTTAAACATCCCGGTTTTATTACCATATACGATATCAATATCAATAAGCAGTTCTTCATTGTAATGGATTATGTCGAGGGGGAAGACCTCCAGCTTCTTATGAAAAAAGGGGCGTTACCCCTGAAAGACGCCGTTCAAATTGCAATCAATATATGCGATGCCTTAAGTTGCGCTCATCAAAACGGGGTTGTTCATCGTGACATCAAACCCGGTAATATACTTGTCATGAAGGATCTGCGAATAAAAATATCCGATTTTGGACTTACCCAATTAATGACGCCTTCGGTAGTGGGACAACCGGGACAGTCATTAGTCGCGCCGGTGTATTTGTCCCCGGAACAAATCAGGGGAGAAACATTGGACTATCGCAGCGATATCTATTCCTATGGCATTATCCTTTACGAAATGCTCACGGGAAAGACCCCGTTTCATGAAGGCGACATCGCCTATCGCCACATCAATGAAGAACCCGTTCCTCCCGCATCGCTCAATTCCAAAATCCCCCGATGGCTTGAGAATATCGTCCTCAAATGTATCAGGAAAAAACCTGAGGATAGATATCAACAAACCGACCATCTCCTCAAGGAAATGAAATCCTATTCCAAATTCATCCTGGATTCTTAACAGTAAACAACGTTACCATTCATTTTATTTACAGAGCATTTCCGCCACGGCGACCTCTCCATACGTGCCGGCCAAAAAGGTGGTTCATGGCGGAAGACACCGTCATAGCCATATAAAGTGTGCCGGCAATGGGTAGCGTTAACGCCCGACTCCTGCCCAGCCCGAAAAACCGGATTGTGGGTATGTACGTGCCCGCCATCAACAAGAGTGTAGCAGACGATATTATGGGCGCAGCCGGAGACACAGTTTGGCCAATGAATGCACAAATACCTGCCATCGGCGCTATGAACAGAATGGACATCCCCAGCACCGTTCCAATCAGAGCCAGCCATGAACACCGCAACTGTGTAAACGCACTGCGGGCAACCATGTTCCAGACATCGGAAAGCCGGCGATAAGGACGAATGCTTACAACGGACTTTGTCAATAAGAGCGAAAGAGGCAGACCTGCCCGCTTGATGCGCCTGGCAAGCGCAAGGTCATCTATCAACGCATTGCGATGTCCTGCGAGACCCCCTATTGCATCAAGTGCACGACGGGAGATAAGCACACATCCGCCGGCAGCCGCGGATATTTTGGAACGTATATCCCTTACCTTCCCGAATGGATACATAAAGTGGAAGAAGTAGACAAATGACGGAATTAGCAGTCGCGCCCACATCCCCTCCGTATCAAGGAGCGCCATGAGAGAAATCATTTCCCGTTGCTCAACGATTGCCTTTGTCACCAGCCCACGCCATAGATTTGGGCAATGGCGTATATCGGCATCGGTAAATAACAGCCATTCTCCGGTTGAAACGTTAATCCCCTGCTGGAGCGCCCATAGTTTGCCTGTCCAGCCGGGCGGAGGCGGCGTTCCTTTGATAATGCGGATGGTACGACTGAAGCGTGAGGAAATACTATGAGCGCATTTCTCCGTACCGTCAGTTGATTCATCGTCTATCAATATAATTTCCGATTCAGGGCAGTCCTGGTCGAGCCATGAGGGTAATGTCAACGGGAGTGAGTCGCTTTCGTTGCGCGCCGGGACAATAACGGATAAGCTCGGCAATTGGGAATGAGGAATTTGTGAATCGTCGCAAGCTTCCCAACGTTCCGACATGCGCCAGCGTACAGGCATGAAAAGCAGCGCAAGCCAGAAGAATGCAGAAACTGAACACACGGAGAGCAAAATCAAATCAATCATACCTGAAATATTCAGTGTTCATCCAAAAGTTTCTTTATCTGGTTCATATCATTCGCAGGAGCCTTGCAGGCATAATTTTCACAGATATAAGCCGTTGCCTTGCCGTCTATCGCCATCTGCTCCTTGACGAACCCGGTAATTTCTTCGATAGATTTATCTTTTTCAGGATGTAATATTACGACCTTGCCGGGCAGGAATCTCTTTCTTATTTCCGTTAGTATCTGCTTTGTATCTTCAGCGCCAGGCTCACCTGCAATGACAATCTCCTTCGTGGGACCAAAGGCAAAGTCAAGGGCACAGAGAAATTGAGTATAACCGGAGGGATAATTGTTTACCGTTTCTGCAAAGGTTCTCATAATTTGCCCGGAAATGTTTGTCAGATCAAGGTTCCCGATCATACGGCTTAATCGCAAAATATTCATGAGAGCGACTGAATTCCCGGAAGGTGTCGCTCCGTCATATATCTCCTTGGTCTGCGCAATGAGTTGCTCATTCCTCTTGCCGCTAAAAAAGAAGCCACCCCCCTTTTCATCCCAAAAATCGTCGATCATGAGCTTATTAAGTTCCAAAGCTATTTTAAGGTATTTCACCTCAAAGGTAGCCTCGTAGAGATATATCAAGCCCCAGACAAAATAAGCATAGTCATCCAGATGTCCTTGAATAGCCGCCTCACCTAACCGGTATCGTTTCAGCAGCGAACCATCCTTCAGCCGTAATGTGCTTAAGATAAAATCCGCCGCACGCATCGCTGCCTGCGCATACTTTGGCTCATTGAGCGCCTGGGCGCCCTTTGCCAGCGCTGCAATCATCAATCCGTTCCAGGAGGTAAGTATTTTATCGTCCTTGTGAGGCCGGATGCGTTTCTCACGGACAGTAAAGAGTTTTGCCCTGGCCTTGCTGAGCATTTCCCGGAGGTCT
>Ga0194119_10004851_pt1 | contig 20458 bp, 21 predicted proteins | sample TA2MahC100mmetaG_FD_148620 | JGI IMG/M metagenome (GOLD analysis project Ga0194119, IMG submission 148620) | Freshwater microbial communities from Lake Tanganyika, Tanzania - TA2015018 Mahale Deep Cast 100m | ecosystem: Environmental > Aquatic > Freshwater > Lake | place: Tanzania: Lake...
TCGTAAGCATGGTGGGCTGTCACCACATCTTCCATGGCGAATCCTACCGATTTGAAGAAGGTGATCTCTTCATTAGATTCCCTCACCATCTTCCGGCCTGTGACCAGATCTCCGAGGTCGCCACAGATCGCTTCCTTCTTCAGTTTCCCTTCGCCCATTGGAATGAGCAGGTCTCCTGCCTCGCTGAGACAGCCCTCAAAGGTATCGACCACGATTTTGGATCGAAGGATGGTCTCGTCATCCACCTCGCGCATATCTGGCCGAAAAGCTCCGATGGCATTGATATGGGCGCCGGGTTTCAGATCCTTCCCTGAGAAGACAGGGGTCTTGGATGTGGTTGAGGTGACCAAAATATCGCTTGGGCTCACTGCTTCAGATGGATTTGATACGGGATGAACCTTAATAAAAGGCGACACCCTCTGACAGAAATCCTGAAGCCTCTTCGGGTCGACATCGTAAACCCGGACCTCCTTGATCGGCCTGACTGCCTGAATGGCCCTGACCTGGAAGAAAGACTGAAAGCCTGTTCCGATCACTCCAAGAACCTTTGCATCCTTTCTCGCTAAGTAGCGTGTGGCCAGGCCGGAGGTTCCTCCGGTCCGGATGCCTGTAAGCGTGGCCCCCTCCATAAGGGCCAGCAATTCTCCTGTGGTGGGATCGCTTAACAAGTAAGTCGCATAGATGGTCGGTTTTCCTTTCGAAGTGTTCTGTGGAAAGACAGAGACGATCTTCGTTCCGCTCTGTTTCAATCCGGGGAGAAAGGCAGGCATATAGAGAAACTGCCCCTGGTGTTCCTCAACGCTGAGATGAAACCGAACAGGAACGACACACCGTCCCTCTTTTACCTCCCGAAACCCCATCGCTAAAACATTTAGAACTTCCTCCATCGGCAGAAGTTCTTCCAGGTCTTTTTTGTTCAGTACGAGCATAGGCTTGTTTCACTCCTTATATAATCAACGTCTAACGGTTAGGGCAACGAGGCCCGTTTCGGTTATCGGTAACGGTTAGGAAAAATAATTAAAAGACGATCAACGTAACCTTTTATGAACGATACGGGCTTCGTCACCGTAACCTTAACCCAAAAAGTTAGGTCGTTCATCGTTCAAAGTCCATTGTCCATCGTTCACTGTTTTTCGTTTAAATGACTTCCTCCTCCAGCACCTTTCTGCCTTCAAGAATCCGCTCATAGCCCAGCGGGCTGACATCCAAAGTCTCATAACGCCTGAGGCGTATCCATTCCGAAAGGGCTTTGCCCACGGCAGGCGCCTGCTGAAACCCATGACCGCTGAAACCCACTGCCATGTAGAAGCCCCGGACCTCTGGATGCTCTCCGATGATTCCATTGGAGTCCCACTGATTGACCTCATAAAGCCCTGCCCACCCGCTGACCACTTTCAGCTCGTCGAACAGGGGGATACGGTGTGCAAGAGAAGGCCAGATCGCTTCCTGAAAATAATTTCGATCCCACACGTAATTGAATCTCGGGGGCTCTTCCTTCCGGGATTTCCCGGTAAGGATCTGTTTGCCTGTCTCGTGAAGGAAATAGACTCCCGAGGTATCGATCACCAGAGGAAGGTCGTACTCAAAGAGCCGCGGCGGCTTAACCAGATAGACCATCCTCCGCACAGGAACAACCGGGATCTCTATCCCCGCCATCTTTCCCACCTCTCCGGCATAGGGGCCGGCCGCATTCACAATCGAAGAGGAGAAATAAGTTGTTCCATCTTTTGTCTTCACCCCTTCGAGACGCTCCCCTTTCCGCAGAATTTCCACCACCTCCTGATGGATATATTCCACGCCCAGATGTCTCGCCTTCCTCACGAACCCCTGGAGCACGCTGTGCGGGTCCATATATCCATCGCCAGCGGAGAAGGAAGAGCCGACCAGGTCCTCCGTGTTGAGATCGGGAATGAGCTGAAGAGTCTCTTTAACATTAAGGAGCTGTGTCTCAACACTGAGCGATTTTTGAAAGGCCTGGTGCCTTACAAGAATAGGCCAGTTCTTCTCGCTTCCCAAAAAGAGATAGCCCCTGGGTTTAAAGTCGATCTCAGGCCGCTCTCCCCCCATCTCCATCCTCTCGCCAAACTCCTGATAGAAGGTAAGACTGTACCGGGAGAGCAGGACATTGACCTCTGTGCTGAACTGTCTCCGGATTCCTCCTACGCTGAGGACAGTGGAAGCCTTTTCGTAAGTGGAATCTTTCTCAAAGACAGCGATGCGGCCCTTAAACCCGTCATTGGCAAGATGGTAAGCAATGCTCGATCCCATCACGCCGCCGCCGATGATCAGAATATCAAAACTCCGTTCTTCGTTCATAGGAGAGGTTCCCATTCCGGTCATCCCAATTCTTTATCTGCTTAACAACAGGTTCGGAAGCCACAGGGCGATCTGAGGAAAGAAGAAGACAAGCGCCAGGCCAATCATTTGGAGAACCATAAACTCCGCCATCCCCTTATAGATATCCAGCAACTCCCACTTCGGAGCGACGGCCTTCAGGTAGTAAGCCGCCATGGCCACCGGTGGGGAGAGATAGGCTGTCTGAAGGTTGACCGCCACCAGGGTGCAGAACCAGACCTTGTCCAGCTTCAATTCATGAACCACGGGAAGGAAGATGGGGAGAAAGATGAAGACAATGGCCGGCCATTCCAGAGGCCAACCCAGGAGAAAGATGATCAACATGAGAAGTGCAATCATGCCCATCGGAGGAATGGGAAGGGCCAGCATCGCTTTGGCAATCATCGTGCTCGTCCCGAGGCGCGTGAAGATTGCCCCGAAGATATTGGAGGCCATCGCAAGAAAGAGGATCATACTCGAAGTCTGAATGGTCTTAAAAGAGGCCTCTTTGAGAACACCCAACGTGAGCTTCCGATAGACAATCGTCAACAGTAGGGCTCCTGATGCAGCCATGGCCGCGGCTTCCGTAGGAGTGGCCAATCCTGCGATGATGCTCCCAAGAGCCGCAAAGATGATAAAAGCCATTGGGACAATGCCTGAGAATAACTCCTTCAGTATCTCTTTGGTGGAAGTAATTCTCTCTTCCCGGGAAAGGGTGGGGCCAAGCTCGGGCCATATTTGGCATTTGATAAGGGAATATCCACAATAGAGACCGGAGAGAAGCAGCCCTGGTATGATGGCCGCAACAAAGAGTTTTACAACAGAGACTCCGACCACCGGACCGATGACTACCAGCATCACGCTGGGAGGAATCAGAATTCCCAGGGCACCTCCGGCGGTGATCACCCCTGCAGAAAGCCTTGTATTATACCCGCTCTTGGTCATCAGGGGGGCGGCCATCAATCCGATCACGGTCACAGAGGCGCCAATGATTCCTGTGGCTGTGGCAAAGATGGTCGCAGTCAAAAGGACGCCAAGGTATAAAGAACCTTTCATCCCTCCGAAGATCGACTGGAAGGATTTAAAAAGGCGTTCCATCAGTCCGGCATGCTCCAGAAGATGGCCCATGAAGATAAAGAGGGGAACAGCGGCGAAGGTCTCCTCCTTCATCAAGCCGAGGGTCTGAAAGACCATCAGGTCAAAGACCCCAATGCCGAACCCTATGTAGCCGATGACAACGCCCAGGATGATCAGCGTAAAGGCGATTGGAAATCCGACAAAAATCCCTGTGAGAAGGGATCCTAATAGGATCAATCCTAAATATTCGGGTTTCATGGCCATTCCCCCCTCACAGCGGCATAGACGCTCTTTAGAAACTCCGACACCCCCTGAATTAGAAGAAGAAGGGCTGTAAGGGGAATAACGGTTTTGAATGGATAGACAGGGGGCCGCCATGCTCCTGCTTCAGATCTCTCCAGGAGGCTCCAGGAAAGGATGGCTTCATCCAACCCTGCGATCAGAAAAAAGATCATTCCCGGAAAGAAGAAGAAGAAATAGAGGAGAGCGTCAATCCATCCCTGCTTTTTGGGAGACCATTTCTCATAAAAGATGTCCGTGCGAATATGTCCTTTCTTATAAAGGGTAAAGGCCGCTCCTAACATAAAGAGGCTCCCGTAGAGCATATAGGCTAAATCATATGCCCATATCGTGGGAGTGTTGAATGCGTACCGTGAAATGACCTCATAGGTCAATCCGAAAACTAAGGGGAAGATGAGCCAGGCCGCCGCCTTCCCCGACCAGATACCGATGGTATCGATGCCCTTGGCTGTTTTCAATAATTTAGAAAAGGGCTGTGCCATAAGGGTTCACTCTCTCTGTTTTTTTGTAAAAAGTGGAAAATGGATAATCCTCCCATCCCCCCTTTAACAAAGAGGAAATGGGAGGACTTGAAACCCATTCTCTAACTAACCTTATTTCTTCTTCGGCCAGTAGTAGTCAGCCACCATCTCATAGGGAATATAGAATTCCCGTCGGTAATCAACCATCTTCTTTGCATAATCTTTTTGAGAGGCATAAACCTTGGCAAAGAACGGATCCTTGGCCACATACTTTGCCGCTACTTTGTCCCAGGCTTTCAGAATCTCAAGAATGACCTCTTTCGGTGTCTCCACCATTTTCACTCCATGTTTTGTCTTGAGCACCTCAAGGTCCTTCACATTTTTATCCACCAGTTCGATCCAGGCCCGGAAAAGATTTTCCCTGCTTGCGATATCAACAATGGCTTTCAGGTCAGCCGGCAGTTTATCCCAGGAATCCTTGTTAACGAGAAGCTCCAGCGTGCCGGTATGCCTGTGGATGCCCGGTGCGTGGTAAAATTTTACCACATCCTGGAAACCCAGCTCTTTGTCTGTGGTCGGGCACATAAACGCAGCGCCGTCGATCACGCCCCGCTCCAGTGCGGGAAGGATTTCACCTCCTGGCATGGTAATGACTGTGACACCCGCCTCTTTATAAATCTCGGCGGTCAAACCGCTCTCCCGCATCTTGAGCCCTTTCAAATCCCCCCAGGACTTGATCGGTCTCTTAAACCATCCCAGAGGTTCCGAAGCAATGATATCCGTGGGAAAAACCATCACCTTCATCTTCATCGCATCGAGGTAAAGCTCTCTGTAGAATTCCAGACCGCCTCCGTGGTAGAGCCAGCCCGCATAGTCCACATTATCCATGGCAAAGGGACCGCCTGCCACACTCGAGAAGAGGTTCGCGGCCGGATGTCTGCCGATCCAGTAGGCGGACCAGCCATGGGCCGCATCAAGGGTCCCTTTGTGAACAGCGCCCAGGACCTCAAAAGCAGGCACAATGGCTCCGGCAGGCATGATATCAATCTTGAGTCGTCCGCCTGACATCTCTTCGATCCGTTTGGCAAGAGCCACAGCACTGGTGTGAAGCGCCATTCCTGCCGGCCAGGTCGTCTGCATCTTCCAGGTGATCGTTTGCGCCTCAGTGGTTTTGGGCGTGAAGACCGATAAACCTATTCCTGCAAACATTAAAATACTTAAAATCAATACGGTTGCCTTTTTCATCTTTCCCTCCTTAAAATGGAATCCTCCGTGTCAAAGATACCTGATCAAAACCTCCCTGCCTTTCCTTCAAGTTTATCTTCTCATCACCTCCTCCTTATGAAAACACTTTCTTCCGATTCGCTTCCATCAGGCGATCAAACCGCTTCACATGGTCCTGTATGAGGGTTTTTGTCTTTTGAGAATCCTTCTTTTTGATCGCCTCCACGATGCCGCACAGATCCTGATAGATTCTCTCTGTGACCTTTTTCTCTTTTGGGAGGAACCGGTCGAAATACCTGAAGATATTGTCATAAATAATCGTTAAGATCGATTCAAAGACCCTGTTTCCGGCAATCCTCGCAAGACAGAGATGGAACTGATTGTCCACCTTAATCGCTTCCCTCCACGTTTCCTGGCCGCCATTGAGGAGGTTTTTAATTGAGTCGAGAAAGGAAGTCAATTTCTTGATGTCCTCTTTCTTTGCTCTCCTGGCCGCCTGAGCAGCAACCGCCCCTTCCACCTCCTCCCGAAACTCGGCCAACTCTTTTAAATCGATCTTTTGATACCGGAGCAGAAGGTCGAGGCTTTCGCTTACGGGTTGCGTATTGACAGGACAGACAATCGCTCCTCCCCTCATACCTGTCCGGATCTGGACCAGTTTTTTCTGCTCCAGTGTCCGGAGGGCCTCCCTCAGTGTGCCCCGGCTGACATGAAAGGTCTCCCTCAACTGCCTTTCACCCGGAAGCCTCTCTCCGGTGTTGAGCCTTCCCTCGAGGATGGCCTCCTGAATCTGGGAGACGACATCCTCAAACGCCCGGTTCTGTTTCGCCTTCTTAAACATGGGTTCCCTTTATAATGGTTTAACCATTTAAACAAAAACGGATTTTTTGTCAAGAAAAAAATCCGTGAAGGTTTATCCACTGTGCAACAGGATGGCTCCGGGGACGGGGCAGACGCAGGTGCAGAGGCCGCATCCCCTGCAGGCTCCGCTGACCAGTACTTTTTTATCTTTAACGAAGATCGCATTATAGAAGCAGGAACGCATACACCTCTTGCATGCCGTGCATATTTCCTGATCGATCCGGGCATATTCTCTCGCCAAGGATTCCATCTCCTCATAAGTCATAGCGGCCCTCGCTGCCATTCCAATGATCTCCCGAACCGAGCCATAGCCTTTGCGGTTTAAGAAATCATCTAACTCTCTTACCAGCTTCCCGAGATAGGCATAACCTTTGAGCATCACCACCGAACAGAATTGGACCAGAGTGGACCCGGACATCAGGAACTCCACTGCATCCTTCCAGTCATAGACTCCGTTTGTGCCTGAAATGGGAATATTAAGGCCAGTATAAATCTTGGATACCCATCGTAAGGTTAAAGGCTTGACCCAGGGCCCTCCGACTCCCGCCCATCCGTGGATATGGGGCTTGCCCGTCTCGATATCGAGACAGAAACCCACAAAGCGGTTGATAATCGTCACGGCTGAGGCGCCTGCGGATTGAACGACCCTCGCCATTTCGACTACATCCGCCACCTGAGGAGTGAGCTTGATGATCACAGGGATTTTCACTGACTTCGTCACCTGATAGGTAATGTCGGAGGCAGCGTTTTTGTCTTGACCCACCAGCATGCCTGTGGGAGTTCCCTTCATCTCCGATGGATGCGGGCATCCGAAGTTGAGCTCGATCAGCCTGATTCCGGTATCTTCAATCATCTTCGAAAGGGTCACCCAGCTTTCGACCGTTGTCCCTGCCGCACTTCCAATGATCACACAATCATGTTTCAAGGCTGAGGCTTGAGCTTCTTTTAACTCCTTCATCCATTCTTCAGGGGTCTCTTCGGCAAGGCCGGTCCGGCCATAAAAGGTGAAAAGCCTCGGAACCTTTCCACGACAGACATTGTGCTCTTCGTCGAGATAGCGAAACTTCGACATCTTTGTTAAGCGCCTCAGGGCCTCGGAATCTGTAACCGTTTTAGCTACCAGCCCCCCTGCCCCGGTCTTGATGACCTGCTTCATATTGCGGGCAGAAAGGGTTGGCTCCGCAGAGGCTGCAATAATGGGGTTCTTAAAATCGACGCCACAAAACTGAACTCTCATGTCGGCCATAGAATCTCCTCACTTTCCTTTCTGCCGTTCTTTCAGCGCCCTCAATATCTTTTCAGGAGTGATGGGGAGTTCTGTGAATCTTACGCCAATCGCATCATAGATGGCATTGGCCACTGCCGCAGGCGAAGGGTTGAGCGCCGGCTCTCCGATTCCCTTTGCTCCAAACGGGCCATTCGGATCGACGGGTTCCACTAAAATCGACTGTATCGGCGGGACATCCAGCGGGCCTGGCATGACATAATCCCTGAAATCGGGGTTAAGAACCTTTCCTTTTTCAACGACCATATCCTCCATCAATGCCCACCCAATTCCCTGCGTCACACCGCCATGAATCTGCCCTTCGGTGGCCTGCGGATTGATGGCCCGGCCGACATCGTGAGCCGCGGTATAATGGAGCACATTCACATGACCTGTCTCTGTGTCCACTTCCACCTCGGCAATCTGGCAGGCAAATGGGTAAGCGGGCGCGACATTTCCATACTTGGTTATTGGATCGGGAAAGACTGTGTCCGGAGCCCAGAACCCGGTCCCCACAATGGGAGAACCGCCGCGCCTGAGCAGACAGAGCTCCGCCGCTTTTTCAAAGGAAAGGTTTCTCTCAGGTTCATCCTTCACATAGATATTTCCTCCCCCGGCTTCTAACTCGGAAGAGGTCGTCTCAAATATTTCTGCCGCCACTTCAAGCATCTGTCGTTTTGCATCCTGGGCCGCGGCTTTCACGCCATTTCCACCGAAGACCGTCCCCCGCGTTGCAAAACTTCCCAGGCCAAACGGACTGATATCCGTATCGACCGGAGCCACCTCGACCCGATCGAGCGTCACGCCCAGTTCTTCTGCAACGATCTGGGCGAAAATCGTTCGCTGTCCCTGGCCCATGTCCGACTCCCCATGATAGACCAGAACCTTGCCCTCCCTTCCGATGCGCACGATCCCTGCTCCGCCATCGAATTCGCGGGAGAAAGCGCGATTTCCGGAGACATGGTTACAGCAGGCCAGCCCCACGCCACGAGCAAAACGTTTCTCCCGTCGCTTCTCCTCCCATCCCGATGCCTCTACAGCCTTCCAGACGCACTCCTCCAGCCCGGAAGAGCCGATCTGCCAGCCATGGATCGAAACCTCCCCTGTCTTAAGCCCATTCCTGATGCGAAGTTCTGCAGGATCCATCCTCAAAGCTTCTGCAACCATATCGAGGGAGCTCTCAAGGGCAAAGGTCATCTGGGCATTTCCAAAGCCTCGGAAACAACTCGTAGGAACGGTGTTGGTGTAAACCGTGATCCCTTCTGTTCTCAGATGCTCGAAGCGATACAGGGAATCGACACGGTAACAGGCGGTCGCCACAATGGCCATCGAATAGATCGCCCTCGCACCGGAACCACCGATAATCCTCACCTCTTTGCCAACCAGCGTCCCATCTTTTTTAGCGCCGACTTTGAGATCGATATACATGGGGACCCGTGGATTGCCTGCCATAAAATCCTCTTCCCGGCTGTTCACCATCCGGATGGGTTTCCCTGTTTTTTGACTCAAGACAGCGGAGGCAAGATGGAGATTCGTCTCCATCTTTGCTCCGAAGGCGCCGCCATAGTGGGGAACGACGACCCGGATCTTCTCCAGTGGAAGTCCCAGCGCCTTAGCATATGTAATTCGCGTCATCGAAGGAATCTGCGTGGCAAGATAAAGGGTCAATTTCCCTGTGGGCTCAAAATGGGCAACGCAGGCCATGGGTTCGAGGTAAGCCTGATAAACCTGATTCGTATAGTAGCGCTCCGAGTGGACGACATCGCATTCTTGAAATGCCCTGTCCACATCTCCTTTGTTCAATTTAAACTCAGAGACGATATTTCTCTCTTTATCATGAATCAGGACCGCTCCGGGCTGCATGGCTTCAATGGGATCGAAAACGGCAGGGAGTTCCTCATACTCCACGCGGATCAAATCCAGCGCTTCCTCTGCCGTCTCCTCATCAATGGCAGCCACGCCTGCCACTTCATCCCCGATGAACCGGACCTTATCCACGGCAAAGATGTTCCAGTCCTCCGTCCTCGGACCAAAAGGGATTTTGGGCGTATCGTCCGCTGTGACGATTGCCTTGACTCCCTTGAGGCGTCTGGCTATTGAAGTATCGATATGTAAGATGCGGGCATGGGGATGAGGACTCCGAAGAATTTTACCATAGAGCATTCCCGCAAGCTGGAGGTCAGAGACGAATTCCGTAACGCCCCGCGCCTTTTCATTCGCATCGATCTGCGGAACAGAATGTCCGACCACGGACAGCTTTACCATCTTTTAGCCTTCTCCTTTACCAATAATTATCTTCCCCTCAAGAGGCTGTGTCATAAGTCCGTTCATGGTTCGACTGGCTCACCACGAACGGACAGCGGTTCATCAAAAATCAATAACTTAACCGTTCGCCCTGACCGTGTCGAAGGGCAAACAGCTAATTACGACACAGTCTCCGGGGGAGAGGGTGATCATTGTGGATGCTTCCCTGCCAAAGACAAAATCGCCTCGACAATTTTCTGATATCCTGTGCACCGGCAGAAGTTTCCCACCAAGCCTTTGCGAACCTCTTTCTCTGTCGGAGCCGGGTTTCTCTCCAAAAGAACTTTTGCGGAGAGGATCATTCCGGGTGTGCAAAATCCGCATTGAATGGCTCCATGATGGATAAACGCCTCCTGGATGGGATGGAGTTTCCCTTCTCCGGAGAGACCTTCAATGGTGGTGATTTTTCTGCCATCTGCTTGCAGGGCTAAAACCAGACAGGAGTTGACAGGCTCATCATCCAATAGAACCGTGCAGGCGCCGCATTCCCCTGCGCCACAGCCTTCCTTTGTGCCCTTCAACCCCAGGTCATTGCGCAACACATCGAGAAGCGTCCGGTTCGCCGGAATTTCAAATTCAAAAAGTTCTCCGTTCACATTCAACTTCAAAGGATACTTCATCCACCGATCTCCATTTAGATCCCTGTTGGAGGAATGGGAAGGCCGAGGGCCGCTTTGATCGCCCTCTCGACCAGCACCTTGACCATCTCCTTCCGATATTCGGCAGAAGCGCGAATATCGGAGATGGGCTGACATTCCTTTTGCGCAAGACCTGCCGCCTGAAGGATCATATCCTCATCCACCGGTTTCCCTTTCAAGACCCTCTCTGTCTCCTTGATTCTTACAGGGGTCGGAGAGACCGACCCCAAAGCAATCCGCACCTGTCCGAATCTTTCTCTCTTTGGATCAATGGTCAACAGAACAGCCGCACTCACCAGTGCAAGGTCCATACTCTTTCTTCGTCCCAATTTGAGGTACGAGAACGAACTAAGGGCGGGCGGTTCAGGGACGATGACCTCTTTGAGCGCCTCATCCTTCTCAAGAACTGTCTCCCCGGGCCCTGTAAAGAAGGATTCAAGGGGAAGGTGTCGCTCTCCCTTCCTGCTTGCGAGACAAACCTTTGCTTCGAGAACGAGCAATGCCGGAGCAGTATCTGCCGAGGGAGAACCATTGCAGAGATTACCGCCGAGGGTCCCAAGATGACGAATCTGAGGAGAGCCTATCTTATGGCTGGCCAATGCGAGGAGTTTCCATCCATCACGGATGAGGGCCGAGTTTTCAATATCCGCATGTCTCGTAAGAGCGCGGATCCGAATAGAATCTCCATCTCTTTCTATCCCTCTCAACCCCGAGAGATTAAGCACATTGATAAGTTTCTGCGGAAGGATCAGCCCCTGCTTCATCTGGACGAGCAGGTCCGTTCCGCCGGCAATCAGTCTGGCATCTGCTCCATACCGGTCCAGGAGTTCAAAGACTTCAGGAAGAGAAGAAGGATTAAAAAATTCAAAACGCCTGAGTCGCATTTGGATTTACAGAACCCGATCCTTGACTGCTGGGAATTCGCTCCGGACGGATGAAACCTTCTCAATATCGATCTCGGCCTGAAGGATACATTCCTCATCCCCGCCGCTTGCAAGGATGGTTCCCCAGGGATCCACAATCATGCTGTGGCCACAGAACTGAGTCCCCCGGTTCTTTCCCGCGCAGTTGCTCGATATCAAGAAGGCGCTGCTCTCAATCGCCCTGATCCGATTAAACATCAACCAGTGTTCCAGCCGCGGGTAGGGCCAGCCCGAGGTCACTAAAAATATTTCTGCGCCTTTATTCAACATGATCCTGAAGAGTTCAGGAAACCGGAGGTCATAACAGGTGCACATTCCGATTTTACACAGAGGAGTTTCAACCACAACCACTTCACTGCCACGAGAGAGGAGCTGGCTTTCCTGAGAGCCATATCCGAAGAGATGGATCTTCCGGTACCTGGCGATCAACGTCCCATCGGGGGAAAAAAGAAGGCTGGTGTTGAATAATTTTCCATTCTCCTCTTCCACAAAACTCCCGCTATGGAGATAAAATCCGTGTTCTTTGGCCTTTTGTGACATCCTTCGGGCCGTCTCTCCATTGACCGTCTCTGACTCTTTCGAATAGAGGTCGAAGGAGAAGTAGCCGATGTTCCATATTTCGGGAAGGATGACGAGATTTACGCCTTTTGCCTGATCCAGAAGCGATCCCACCCGCTCAATCCTCCGGGACTTATCTTCCTCTCCAATCCCTAATTGAATCGATGCGATTTTAAACATCTCTTTTATCTCCGTAGAAAAGTATTGAAAAGGTCCTTTTTAGTCTTAAAAATGTCATTCCTGTGAAAACAGGAATCCAGTTCTATATGTTTCTGGTTCCCTGCTTCCGCAGGGACAAGTCTGGACTCCCGTTTTCACGGGAGTGACGATGGAGGTTTTTTCTCAGCAACCCTTGAGGTAATCCAGAACTCGAACCTGATAATGACAATTCAACCTCTTCCCGGTTCGAGGATTGAAAAGCTCTGCCTCAAAATAGGGGCCATAAACAAATGTCCCGGTCACGAGGGGAATGGTGCCTGAGAAGATCATGGTTCCATTGAGTTTCTTATCAGTCGATTTATTCTTAACGAAATCCATCAGGTCTTCAGGAGTCATCACAGCTGAAAGCAAAGCTTCCTGATACAGAATTTTTTGACCCTCCTCATTTTTCGTCCACCCTCTCAGGATGATCTCATCCCAATCCCTTCTAACCTCCTTCAGCCGCCAAAGGTGATTCGACATGATGTTCGGACAGACCTGCTTCGACTTGATGATGCTGACTGATTCCAGCTCCCTGTCCGTATGATCGCTCCCCACTCCGACATAAACCTCATCTCCGGAGCAGAGAAGGACGTATTCCGCCTCCCCGGAGGTCTTCTCGCCAACCACCTCGATTTCGTCATCAAAATAGACCAATTGAGTGATCATTTCATAGGCTGTGGGCGTCGATTCCGGAGCCGGCACCCCTTCCTTTTTCAGCTCCTCGATGTGGCTTCTCACCTTCTCCTGGTTTCTTCCCGTATAACCGGCGTTGACCATCCGCCTCATCTCAAAATGAATCTCCTCTTCATGGCCCATCGTCTCAAGGGTAAATTTCATTCTTTTCAAAGGAGCCCCCTTCTAAATTCCTGGTAGCGAGACGGTTACGAACGAAAAAATGGTTTATGGGTCGGGGTTAAGGTTACGAAGCCCGTTTCGGTTACCGGTTATGGTTACGTGTAAAGAATTAAGAGACAATAAACGTAACCTTTTATTAACGAAACGGGCCTCGTAACCCTTACCGTTAGACCTTAGACCTTTCCCCAACTATTTATAATACCTGATCTCAAAGGTGATGCATCCCCTTGGAACTTCATAGGGACCATGTTTCATTCCCGGAGGCCGGCAGGCATAAAATCCCCTGCAAAAGGTCTTCTTCTTGGCAAGGTCGATCAATTCGCCTTCGACGATGTAGACTTCCTCCCAGAAATCGTGCGTCAAGGTTGAGAGGGTTCGGATGCCCGGCGGGAATTTCAACAGACGGGAATAGGATTTGGTCTCAGGGTCAAGGCTGAGGATTTTCTCCTTGATCCCGAGGGTATCTCCCTCCACAGGCCTCCATTCATATTCGGTGTCGACATCGATGAACTCAATCTCAGGCTTTGCCATTTTTCTCCTCCTCATGAATGAAGGATTGAAATTAAAGGGTTATAGGTTTCTTAACCTTAACACTCTTGAAATCAGGTTTTCCCGTTGACCAGGTTGTTCTTCATCATCTCGCCGAGGGCCTTTGAACGTTCAGTCGCCACTTCGACCGCATTGATCAGGGTGGTTCGCACCCCGCCCTGCTCCAGGGTATGGAGGCCCGCAATCGCCGTTCCTCCCGGAGAGGTGACCATATCCTTCAGTTTTCCAGGATGTTCGCCCGTCTCGATCAACATTTTCGCCGCACCCAGAACGGTTTGAGAGGCAAGGATCAGGGAATCATCTCTTGAGAGCCCCACCTTGACCCCTGCATCTGCCAGGGCATCGATGATGAGAAAGATATAGGCGGGCCCGCTCCCGCTCAAACCGGTCACTGCATCGAGAAGATATTCCTCAATGAAGATCGATTTGCCCACGGAATCGAAGATGGTCTTCGCCATCATCAAGTCTTCTTTGGAGGCATGTTTTCCTCCGGCAATTGCCGAGACTCCTTCCCGGACAGAGACACAGATATTGGACATCACCCGGATCAGTTTTAGCTCTTTTTTAGCGCAGGATTCGATGGCATCGAGCGGCACTCCGGCCGCAATCGAAATGATCAGTTTTGAGAGATCGAGATGCTTGGCCAACTCCTCCACCACCTGCTTCATGATCTGGGGTTTCACGGCCAGAACGATAATATCAGATTGTTTCACCACCTCCAGATTATGGGAGGTCCCCCTTACCCCGTGCTGTTCCCGGACCGCCTTCAACCTCTCAGGCCGAACATCAGAGCAAAGAATCTGCTCTGGCCGGCAGAGATGGCCATGAAGAAGACCATGGATCAGGGCCTCGCCCATATTGCCAGATCCCACAAAACCAATCTGTTTATTCCTTAACATGGTGTCTCCTCCTCAAAGGGTTCGCCCCGTTAGAAATGACTCCCATTATGGCTTGAAACCGAGCGCCTGCCTGCCGGCAGGCAGGGGGAGCTATTTCCAATGGGGTAAAAATTTTTGTGGCAAAAAACCTGTCAATTGTGGTAAATATGAAGAAACATAAAACTGAAATGGAAGCCTGTCAAGGATTAAAATGGGGCTTACGATCCACATATTTTTGTACCTCATAACGAACGAAAAACTTGATTTTGTGTGGAGCTGAGACTCTTATGTTTCGGTATATCGTCATAGAGGGGCCGATCGGCGTAGGTAAAACGAGTTTGACCCGACTTCTCGCAAAGGAGTTTAATGCGCGATTGATCCTCGAGAAGCCAGAAGAGAACCCCTTCCTTTCCCAGTTCTATCGGGACAGGAAGAAGTATGCCTTTCAGACCCAGATCTTCTTCCTGCTGAACCGTTTCCAGCAGCAGAGGGAGATTGCCCAGTTCGACCTCTTCAATCAAATCACCCTGAGTGACTATCTTTTCGCCAAGGACCGGATTTTTGCCTCCATGAATCTGGACGACCATGAATTAGCCCTCTATGACCAGATCTATGGCCTTCTCCATGGACAGATCCCCACCCCGGACCTGGTGATCTTTCTTCAGGCAAAGCCTGAGGTCCTGCATCACCGGATTAAATCGAGAAATACCGCCTATGAGAAGGATGTCGATTTAGAATACCTCAAGACATTGACAGAAGCCTACAACTACTACTTCTTCCACTACGACCAGGGCCCCCTGCTGGTGGTCGATACGAGTGAGATCGATTTTGTCAATCGACAAGAGGATTTCAACCAGCTCATTCGGGAGATCAAGCAGATGAAAAAGGGAACCTGGTACTTCATCCCCATGAAATCAAAATAACAAAATGGTCTAATAGTCGGATAGTCTTATCGCTTTTTAGTCGGAAAAAAATAGACAAAGAGACTATTCGACTTTTTCTGAGCTATAACCCTGCTGAGGGTTCCCCCGTTGCCTTTGAAACCCCCTTTGCCGCGGTTTTTTCAGGCCTCTTCGCCGCCTCTTTCACTGCCTCTTTGGGTGTGGCAGAGGGAAGAAGCCCCTTTGCACGGAGTTTTTTTCTTTCCTTTTTCCGTTTTCTTCTTCTCGCTAATACCCGGTCCTTTTCTCGTTGTGGCATAGGTCCTCCTCATTTAAATTGCGGATTGTAGATTGCGGAATTCGGAATTAAAACCTGAAATTTTAAATCCGCAATCCGCATTCCGGGCGAAGCGTCCGCCTCGGACCAATCTGAATTCATTTTATGAACATCGGGGTAATCGTGTGAGGTGGCTGATTTCCTCCATGACTTTTTCAGTGAGAGCGACTGCATCCGACTCTCCCTCTGCGAAAAGAGGGGAGCCGATTGAAATCTCAACTCGCCTCCTCCACCTCTTTCTCTCCCTGTAGCAGATCCCAACCGGGATAAAAGGGATTTTCTCTTTCAATTCTTCCTGATATTTCAAGATCATTCGAAGAAGCCGGCTTTTGCCGGCGCCCACGATGTCTCTAAAGTAAGTGCCTTCCGGAAAGATGACGACCTTCTCATTAGCCTTCAACAACGTGACGAGCTTTTTGAAAGAGTCCAGTGTCCGGATCGATTTTTCACGATCCACCGGAATCGCCCCTCCAAGGGACATATAATGCCGGAGCAGGGGAAATCGGAAGAGTTCCTTTTTGGCCACAAAATAGAGCGGCGGATGAAAAGCAAGACCCACCAGAGGGATATCGGTCCAGTACTGGTGCTTCGGAAGAATCACGGCAGGGCCCTTTTCCGGAAGGGTTCCTTTCATCCCTATCTCGATCTTGTAAAAGAAGGAAAAGACCAGTCGGGCAATCTTTTTGGTGAGTGAATACACGATGGGGTTTCTTTTCATGTCGGTCGTCTAATTAAAATCTGTCCATAAATTAACAGTTTTCAAGAAGTTCGTCATTCCGGCGAAAGCCGGAATCCAGTCTTTTCGTTCCCGCCAAGGGCGGGACTGGATGCCCCCGTATCAAGCACGGGGCAGGCTCCTCAAGTCCGGCATGACGCTGAAAGCAGTTTATAAACAGACTCTAATGGAGAATATCAGGGTATTAGAATCTCAGGAAATCATGGCATTTCCCATAATTCTCTGGTCTCCTGATTTCCTGATATCCTATATCAATACGAATCCAAAAGGTCTTCTTTGGGAATTTCCGGCGGAATCTCGACCCCTATCCACTCCTTCTTTGCCCGCTTGGCAGCCGCCATGCCGGCTTTCAGGGCATCCCGATTCAACTTCTCCGTCCCCTTGGGAACTCGTGCCAGAACGGCTGACTCGATTGCCTTCGAAGAAACGATGGGGGTGAGTTGGGACAGGGCGCCGAGAGCCACGATATTGGCCACCATCTCCCTTTTAAATTTCTCTCTCGCGATTCGCGTAAAAGGAATCTGAAAGGCCCTCGGTTGAGGAACCTGTGTGACAAAGGTCGAATCGACGATGAGGAGACCCTCTGGTTTGAGGTCCGGGAAAAAATCATCGCACGATTTCTGGTTCATCACCAGGAGAAGGTCGGGCTTCATCGCTTTGGGGTAGTCGATCTCCTCTTCGCTGACGATCACTTCGGATTTGCTCGATCCCCCTCTTGCCTCCGGGCCGTAGCTCTGGGTCTGGGCAACGAATTTGTGATCATAAATCCCGATGGCCTCAGCCAGGATGATCCCCATCAGGATGATTCCCTGGCCCCCTGACCCTCCCAGACGAATTTCATACCGATCAGCCATTCTCTCAACCCCATTTCAGATTTCATAACCCCTCCTTTCCTCCCCTTAACTTAAGGGGAGGTAGGGTGGGGTTACCTCAATTTGCAATTTAATATTTGCAGTTAAAGCTTTTTTCCCTCACCCTATCTCCTCATCTCATTGTCCCTTTATCTCCCCATCGCTCCTTTGGCCCGTTCCTGAATCTTTTCATATTCATCCTGATAGACCGGAAGTTCCTTGTCGGCCAGCACGCCGATCACCATCTTATCCTTCAGATCCTCCGGTTTCATCTTTGCGGCCTTCTCCATGGTGATGGCTTGATCCCTCTGTTGTTCCATCATCTCCACAGCTGTCCCCAGGCGGTTCTGCCTGCCATACTGGGTATGGCAGTGAGAAATGATCTCCACCACGGAAAACCCCTTCTTCAAAAAGGCCTTCTCCATCAGGCTGTCCAGGAGTCTCGCATGATAAACTGTTCCTCTGCCCACGAAGGCCGCTCCTGCTGTAACTGCCAGTTCAGAGATATTGAAGGATTGTTCGATATTGGAATAGGTCGTGGTCGTGGATCTCATTCCATACGGAGTGGTAGGAGAGTTCTGACCGCCTGTCATCCCGTAGATATTGTTGTTCAGGATGAGGGTGGTGATGTCGATGTTTCGCCGGGCCGCATGGATGAAATGATTTCCTCCGATGGCCACCGCATCTCCATCACCCATGATGACAATCACCTTCAGGCCGGGCTTGGCTAACTTGACCCCTGTGGCAAAGGTAAGGGCCCGGCCATGTGTGGTGTGAAGGGTGTTGAAATCGACATAGACCGGTAGCCTTCCGGAACACCCGATGCCCGAGACCAGAACGATGTCGTCTTTTTCATATCCGCTCCGGTCAATGGCCCGGATTAGGGCGCCTAACATGATGCCGATCCCGCAGCCCGGGCACCAGACATTGGGAAACTTTTTATCATGGCGAAGATATTTGTGGATCAATTTGGTGATCTCCGACATCAGGATACCTCCAAGCACTAATCATTGCAAAATGATCAATGAAAATTTAACAATGCAAAATAAAACCAAAAAACTTTTTCTCTTGTATCAATTTAGCTGTTCGAAATCGTCTTGTAAAATCCCTCCCAACCTCCCTTTTTCAAAGGGAGGAGAAGCATTTCCCCCTTTTGACAAAGGGGGATGAAGGGGGATTAGATCAGTTTTTTCAAAGCACTAAAGTGTTACTTTCTCTTGAATTCTTTAACATTGTTAATTGACCATTGCCCATTGTTCATTTTTCAATGATCTCTATGACACGACTTCCTGGATTCGATTCAATATCTCCATCGGAGTGATGATCGTCCCATCCACTTTGTTGAGGGCAATGACTCTGGCGACTCCACGGTTCACCCGCTTCACCTCCCGGGAGATCTGGCCCATATTCATTTCGGGAACGATCAGAATCTTCGAGGTCTGGAGAGCCTTCTCCACGGCTGTTCTCATAAAAGGCCAGAGCGTAGACAATTTGAGGAGCCCGACCTTCAGCCCCTTCTCCCTGGCTTCGATCACCGCCCTCTTTGCAGAGCGGGCCACGCATCCGTAGGCGACGATCGTGATTTCAGCATCCTCCGTCTTGAAAAATTCGGCGATCTGAATCTCTGAAAAATGGGAGCTGATCTTGCGATGAAGCCTGGAGATGAAAGGGCCGATCTCATCCGGCCTCGATGTGGGAAAACCCCGCACGTCATGGGTCAGGCCGGTCACATGATAACGGTACCCTTCCCCGAAATTGGCCATGGGGGAGACACCGCTGGGCGTATCTTCGTAGGGGATATACCATTCGGGTGGCATGGTGGGCCTGACCCGGTTGAAGATGTCGATCTTCTCCTCATCGTCCAGCACCATCTTCTCCCGCATATGGCCGACCACCTCATCGATTAAAAGGATGACGGGGGTTCGAAACTTCTCCGAAAGGTTAAAGGCCTGGATGGTCATGTCATAACATTCCCTGACGGTAGAGGCGGACAGCACGATGATGGGATGATCGCCATGGGTTCCCCACCGCGCCTGCATCACATCGCCCTGTGCCGGAAAGGTAGGAAGTCCTGTGCTGGGGCCTCCCCGCATCACATTGACGATCACGCAGGGGACTTCGGCGATGATGGCCAGCCCCAGATTTTCCTGCATCAGCGAAAATCCCGGGCCGCTCGTTGCCGTCATGGACTTCACCCCTGTGAGGGAGGCGCCGATGACCGCACCGAGGCTCGCAATCTCATCCTCCATCTGGATGAAGGTTCCATCAACCTTGGGCAATCGAACCGATAACACCTCGGAGATCTCCGTGGCCGGAGTGATGGGGTAGCCCGCGAAAAAACGGCAGCCTGCCCGAAGGGCTCCTTCCGCCACGGCCTCATTGCCCTGGAGCAACAATTCTTTCCGGTGAGATTTCTTCTTCTCCCTTTGGTTCTGTCTCTTCACCTTTGACCTCGGTTCTCTTCTTCTCCTTGGCTTTTGTTTCGACGGTAATGGCGAAATCAGGGCACCGGACCTCACACCATCCGCAGTTAATGCATTTCTCAATATCCTTCACATAGGGATAGCCTACCTCGTCTTTGGCCAGAACCCCGGTTGGACAGAAAGCAACACAGATCCCGCAGCCCTTGCACCAGGCCTTAAAAATGTCGATCCTCGGTGATTCTTTCGTCCTCTTTGGCTCCGCCATGACTCCCTCTTCATTGGAGGCAGGTTAAACCCCCGCGACCCTCCATTTCCGTAACATATTTAAACTGAAACAGAAAGGGTTGTCAAAGGGTTTTGATTAGATTTTTCCCTTCACCGTTTTTCATATAAAAAATTTTCCCATTGACAGGAGATAAGGAATTTAATATGCTTATTTTCACATTAGAAACCCATCCCTTTATTTTTCTGAATCCATCATGAAAGGAGCGGGCTATGATCTCTTTGAATGTCGCAGGATAATTTCAACGATTACCCCATCATTCGGATGAGTGAAATTCCGGAGATCGAAGTCCACATTGTTAAAAGCACCGATAGGATCGGCGGAATCGGGGTACTCGATGTTCCGCCATTAGCGCCTGCCGTGGCCAATGCCTTCTTCAATGCGACCGGCGTGTGAATCAAACGTATCCCCCCCTTACCCCAAAAGTCGTAATGGAAGTGTTGAAAAAAGTGTGAGAATTTGAGAGTGTTGAGAAGGTGATTGTTAGGAGTGACACCATTTTAAAAAGATGGTGTCACCT
>Ga0194119_10004860_pt1 | contig 20442 bp, 16 predicted proteins | sample TA2MahC100mmetaG_FD_148620 | JGI IMG/M metagenome (GOLD analysis project Ga0194119, IMG submission 148620) | Freshwater microbial communities from Lake Tanganyika, Tanzania - TA2015018 Mahale Deep Cast 100m | ecosystem: Environmental > Aquatic > Freshwater > Lake | place: Tanzania: Lake...
TACCTCGACAACCTTACCCCGGTGCACCGGCTGATTCCTGCCAGTGGACGTCCGCGCGCTGAGGTCAAGATCTGGGAAGCGCTTGCCGATGGCATGACCGATGCGGCCGGTCTGATCCGCATGGAATCGATGCGCCCGGAATCACAGCGCAACGACGCATGGGTCGCCAAGCAGCAAAGCAAAATTGATGCAGCGCTCGCCGCGATGTCGGCCCGGCTTGGCGAGCAGCCGTTTTGTGTGGATGGAAAGTATTCGCTGGCAGATATCGCGGTGGGCTGTGCGCTGGGATATGTGTCGTGGCGCTTTCCGCACATCGACTGGCGCACGTTGTATCCCAACCTGGCCGCGCTCGCCGACAAGCTTTCCGCGCGCGCCAGTTTTGCCGATACGGCGCCACCGCCCGCCTGATTGCGCAACCTGCTTAGCTGCGGCCCTTCAGCGCCCAGCGCCACAGCGACTGCGGCTGCATCGGAATGACCAGCAGCCAGTGCTCCACGATTGCAAGAACCAGCAGCGTTCCCACCAGGCCGAACGCGGCTTCCTCAAAGGCGCTATCGGTTCTGAAGGCAGCGACCCAGACAATGACGGCGATGATGCTGGCCAGGCCCACGCTGAATGGGAAAAGCATATTGAAGCGCCGACGCGAAAAATAGCTGAGCAGGTAATGCAGCGACGGCGGCAGAAACGGCTCGTAAAAATTCTGCACGCCCAGAAAGATGTTCAGCTTCGCGCTCAGTCGCATGACCCACAGCACCAACCACACCTGCGCAGCAACCGAGTTGGGTGCACCCAAGCTTGGCAGCAGTACCGCGGCCCCCAGCAACACCAGTGCAAGCTCGTGGTGCGCAATGGCGGTAAACGCATACCAGGCTTTTCGCCACCCCGATACCGGTGGACAGGGTTTGCGATTAGGCCCCGTGACCAGGCCCAAAAGAAAAGCCACCTCCTGCCAGGCCCACACCAGCACCGCTGCAACGAAGGCGAGATAAGCCCCCAGCGGCGTTGCCATGTCGCGGGTAACCACTACCCCCGCGATCCCCACCAGTAGCAGCAGGGACGCGCCAGCCAGCGCTTCGCGCTGCCGCCCTGCTGAAGGCTGGATCGCTTTCAGCACCAGGCCGGTGGACAGCCACCAGACCCCTAGCGTGAAGGCGATGGGAAGAAGCAGCGCCATGGCGGCTTAACCCCGGCTTGGCTGATGCGAGGCCATCACCAGCTTGGCGCCAGCCGGGCATCGTCGGGCAGGCGATTCTCGCGCACCGGCAGCAGGAACATGCGACCAAACACCAGCGCGGCCTGCGCCGACAGCACGCCTCGCTGAATGGTTGCCAATAGCCCGCCTTTCGCTTTGGCGGCCTCGACCTCGCGTTGGATCTCGCAGAGCCGCTTGAGGCCCGCACTGAAACGCGGATCATCCCAGCAGAGTGTGACCGGGAAAACCTGTTTGCAGATTTCTGTGGTGATCGCAAACACCTTGTTGTCGTAGTCGGTGGGATCAAGGCCCAGCGCGCGATGAAGCTCAGGACGCGCATGGTCGCGCACATACATGGTGGCAAACACCGCCAGCTGAAAAAACCGTATCCAGAGCCGGTTTACACCGGTGAGCAGTTTTGGATTGGCGCGCATCAGCAGTGCAAAGGCTTCACCATGCCGGAACTCGTCGTTGCACCATTTTTCAAACCACAGAAAAATCGGATGAAAGCGCAGTTCCGGATGCCGCTCAATTTGTCGGTAAATCGTAATGTAGCGCGCGTAGCCGATCTTCTCTGACAGATAGGTCGCGTAAAAAATGAACTTCGGCTTGAAGTAGGTGTACTTCTTGACCTTGGTGAGCAATCCCAGATCAACGCCAATGCCAAAGTCTTTCAGCCACTGGTTGATGAATCCAGCGTGCCTCGATTCATCGCGCGCCATATAGCCAAACAGCGCCTTCATGTCAGGGTTATCAACCTTGCGGCGAAGCTCGGCGTAGAGCACGCAGCCCGAAAACTCGGAGGTGATCGAACTGATCAGGAAATCACTGAATTCCTGATAGAGCGCCGGATCAATATTGGAGTAGTCGCGGTCCATGTCTGCGGGCCGCTGGAAGTGATCAATATTGTTGTCGCCCTCAAACTCGGCCATCAGCGCGTTCCACTGCGGCCGGATCGAGTCGACCGAGATTCGATTGATGGCATCAGCGTCGGTGGTGTAAAAGCGCGGTGAGATGATCGATTCGGTCATCGCCTTGCGCGTGGATTCGCTGACGGCTTCAGGACTGCGGCCCAGTCGCTGTGCGGTGCTCATTTTTGGATCTCCAGAGAAGGGGCTTGTCGGATGGCGAGATAAGCCTGAAAGACGGCTGCATTGGTTGGGCCGAATACCGTCAGGTCAACGGTACGACCCGTCACTGGATCGGTGAGGCGCAGGGTTCCAGTGGATTCAACGCGAAGCTCAAACGGGTCGTTTGCGGTGCCGCCCTGACGCAGTCGTGCCTGGGCAAGCCCACGCAAAACGCCTCGTGCAAAACCGGCCTCGCCCACGATGGGTGCCAGCCGCTCCTGCGTCATTGCGTCGGTCACCTCAACGCTGCCATCGCGAGCATCCCGAAACACGAGCTGTCGCGAATCCAGCACGCCCACCACGGGTGGCGGCTCGGGCGCATTGGCTTTCTGAAACTGATGCCAACCCGTGAACGCGAGGCTTCCCACGATGGCCGACGCAACCAGTGCCAGCGGCCACCCCTCTACGCGCGGCCTAGCAGTGAGCCCGGAACGCGACGGATCAAGCGGTCTGGGCACGGCCGATGGCTACCGGTTGAGGGCTGGTGATGGGGCCTGCCCCGATCTGTACGCGCTCTGCCGGTGCCTGCGCGGCAAGCCAGGCTTCGGTGAGCAGTGCCGCGGCCGTCTCCACCTGCGCAATGGCACGCAACATCGGTTGCGGATGGCTCAGCTGCCAGGGGCGCGCATGCGGCCACAGGTGTACGTAGGCAATCTTGTCCTCGGGCAACAGCTCAAGCACCAGATCGCCACTGCCGTGGGCGCGCTTGCGAACCTGCGCCGAGGCAATCCGCGCAAACGGAAGGTTGAAAGCCAGGCTTAGCACAATGCCGATTCGCATGACCACCCGGCGATTGGTAATGGTGTAGACAGTGGTGCGCGCAGTGAGATCAGCGAGTAGCCAGAGCAGACCCAGGCCCAGTGCAAAAAACGCTGCCGCCCAAATGGTGGAGGCTGCCGCCTGTGCCACCGAACCCGTGTCGTGCTGAACCAGGGCGAAGCGAAGCCCGAGAAGAAGCGCGAAATAGATCGCCACCGCCCGCAGGTGAAATACATCGAGCGCAATCCGGCGCCGCTGCGGCGACCCCTGCCACAGCAGTCGCTCGCCCGCAGGCAGAGCCTCGGGCAGCCCGTGTTGCGGCTCGATTTCGTGTTCGTGCCCGAGGCTGTGGCGATGGGCGCTCACAGCAGCGTGTCCCGGCGCTTGGGTGTTGCAAACAGCGTCCCGGCCCCGAAATATCCCATGACCTTTTCCTCTTCAAGCAGCGTGATGCGGTCGGGGTGGCGCAGACCCGGCACGCCCTCGAGCTGGCTGCCGCGAATTGCGCGAACGATGACTTTGCGGCCATGAACGCGATCGGAAATCACGCGCGCAAACGTAATGGGTACCATCACGCGCCGTCCGCCTGCGGTCTGAACCTCGAGATAGCGCAGCATGTGCTCTGAGCGATCAACCCACACCTCGACGACCGTGCCGCCTTCCTCGTCGTCGACGCCAATCACTGGCATACCACGCGGATCGGGATCACCCTCAACCAGCGAGAAGTCAGGCACCGCTGCAATGGGAACGATCTTGAGATCGCCGTCGACTGTGAGGTCGGGCGCATCGGTTCGACGCGCGAATGCACCGGGACCGATACCGCTTGTCATGGGGTCGCTTGTGGGCTCGTACGGCATGCCAGTGATGGGCAAGGCGCGCTCGCCCTGCACCCGCGGCTCATCCAAATCTCGATCGTGCGGAGACGGAAAATCGCCATGAAAGCGGGTACGGTAAATCTTGACCTGCGGCATGGGCAAAATTCCGGGATCGCGCTTGACCGAGCCATCAGGGCGATCACTTTCCAGCGGAAAGCCCTCGCGCTTACTTTCATACAGCAGATAAAACACCAGCGCTGCAAAGAATACCCAGAACACGTAGAGCACTATCTGCGCCACGTCTATGTATTGGGTGATTGCACCTCTTCCCATGGTCATCTCCTGAAAGGACGTTCGTTCAGCCTGGAAACTCGGCCAGTCCGAACCCGCGGCGATCGCCGCCCTGCGCGCGCACATCGCGAACCAGCGGCCCGATGGCCGCCAGCGTCGCAAACAGCAACACCAGCTCAACGTGGTAGACGGCGCTGTAGCCGACTCCCGCGTAATCCAATACCGGCCCCAGGCTTCCCGACAGCGCAAAACTGCTGACGAGATCGCGCAGCCAGCCCCCTGCTGCAACCGCCAACCCGGCAGCCGTTGCCTGCACCGCGCCCCAGGCGCCAAGCGCGAGGCCATTCAAACCCTGTGATTCAAGATTCATGGCTGCGGTAAGCGTGCCCACTGAGAACAACCCACCCCCGAATCCGATCAATACCGTGCCAGCCCGAAACAGCGAGGGCGCCTCAAGCGGCTCGGCAAAAATGACCAGCGAGAAAGCAAACACACCCGCCACCGTTCCCCAGGCTGCAAGTCGATACGGATTCATGCCCTGCTTGAGCCTGAACGCCGCGAGCGCAAACGCCGCGAGGGCACCACCCGCCATCAGTGCGGTGAGAAAACTGGTGGCGGACACCGACAGGCCCAGCACCTCACCACCGTACGGTTCGAGAATGATGTCCTGCATGGAGAACGCCGCCGTCCCCATGAACAATGCGATCAGAAATCGGCGTTGCCCGGGCCTCGCAGCAAATGTGCGCCAACTGTCGCGAAACTCGGGTCGTGCCAGCGAGGGGTGCGTGCGTGAAGGGTCGCGCGCCTCCTGCTTCCAGAGCGCGACCAGATTGAGCACAAAAGCCACAAACGCTGCGCCCTGCACCACCTTGATCAACGTGACCTTGCTGAAATCAGCCAGCAGGAGGCTGAACGCCAAGCCGCTCGCCACCATGCCGACCAGCAGCATCGTGTACATCATGGCCACCACACGCGGCCGGTTCTCTTCCGCGGCGAGATCGGTGGCCAGGGCGAGCCCTGCGGTCTGTACCGTTTGAATGCCCGCGCCCACCATCAGGAAGGCAAGCGCCGCCGACAACGGACCAATCCAAAGCGGCCAGTGGGTATCGCCAGACAGCAGGATCAGTGCGAACGGCATGATCGCGAGCCCGCCGAATTGCAGCATCGTGCCTGCCCAGATGTAGGGCACACGACGCCAGCCGAGCACCGACCGGTGCACATCGGATCGAAAACCCACCAGTGCCCGAAACGGCGCAAACAACAGCGGTAACGCGACCATGGTGGACACCAGCCAGGCAGCAACACCGAGTTCTACGATGAGCACGCGATTGAGGGTACCCACCAGCAGTGCGGTGGCCATGCCCACCGAGACCTGAAACAGCGCAAGCCGCATCAGTCGTGACATCGGCAGGTCTGGCGTGGCCAGATCGGCAAAAGGCAACCACCGCGGGTCGATACGCGACCAGCGTCGAGGCGAGAGCAGATCAAACAACGTCATTGCCGGATCAGCTCCTGCGCCTGCGACGTGTAAAAACCACGCGACACCCGCTCGGTGCGGCCCAGGCGCCACCCAAGCGGCGCAAGCGCCTCGGCAAGCATCCGGTGCATGCGCTGGGGTGCAACCGGCACGATCGACGGCGACCGGTCGGCACGCGGAAACAACCGCCCCACTGCGATCATGGCGCGCAATGGCAGGCTACCGGGCGCGAAGGTGAACACCATTGAACGGCGCACGCGCGGCGCAACTGCGCAGACCGCTGCAACCGCCTGCTCTGGCGCGTAATGGATCAGCGAGTCCATCGCAACCAGATGATCGAATTCGCCAAGCGCTGCGTCGAGCATGTCACCCGCCAGCAGCTGTACCGAACCCGGCGCCAGATCGGTGGGCAACCGATCGCGTGCAAGGTCGACCAGCGTAGGTGAAAGATCGATGCCAGTGACGTGCGCGCCCAGGCGCGCGCAATCGACGGCAAGCAACCCGGTGCCACAGCCTGCGTCGAGCAGACTTCTGGCAAGCAGAGGCATGCTGCCGACGTTACGCGTGGGATCAGGATTGGCAACCCAGTCCACCAGCAGATGCCGCATCTGCTCGCGGCCAGCACGCACCGTCGCGCGCACGCCGCTGACCGGCGCATCCGACGTCAATCGCGCCCAGGCATCTGCCGCCGTGCGGTCGAAGTACGCCTCGATCTGGCCTCGGCGTTCGAGATAACTAGTCTGCCCCATCAATCGAACCCCAGCAGATCGAAGATGTCGCGATCCTTGAGTGAGGCGGGTGCACTGCCCGGCGTTCCCGCCCACAGGCTGGCCGCCAGACGCAGATACTCCTGCTGAACTGCGTCAAGCTCGGGTGATGAGTCCATCTCGAACAAGGTGGATTTTTTGAGCCGGCTGCGGCGAATCACATCAAGGTCGGGGAAATGCGCGAGCCGGTTGAGGCCCACGCGATCAGCGAACTTGTCGATCTGTTCGGTCTGCGCGCTGCGGTTGGCAATGACACCGCCCAGCCGCACCCGGTAGTTCTTGGCCTTCGCGCTGATTGCCTGAACGATGCGATTCATTGCGAAGATTGAATCGAAATCGTTGGCCGCCACAATCAGCGCGCGGTCGGCATGCTGGAGCGGCGCGGCAAAGCCGCCGCAGACGACATCGCCCAGCACATCAAAAATCACGACATCGGTTTCATCGAGCAGGTGGTGCTCTTTCAGCAGCTTGACGGTCTGGCCTACCACATAGCCACCACAGCCAGTGCCTGCCGGTGGCCCACCCGCCTCAACGCACATCACACCGTTATAGCCCTCGTAGACGAAGTCTTCGATGCGCAGTTCCTCGGGATGGAAATCAACCGTCTCCAGCACATCAATGACGGTGGGCACCAGCCGCTTGGTGAGCGTAAAGGTGGAATCGTGTTTGGGATCGCAGCCAATCTGAAGGACGCGTTTGCCCAGCTTCGAGAATGCGACCGACAGGTTTGAGGAGGTCGTGCTTTTGCCGATTCCACCTTTGCCGTACACCGCGAAAACCTTGGCGTTGCCGATTTTCATGGACGGGTCGAGCTGGACCTGCAGACTTCCCTCGCCATCGGGCGGCGCCGGCCGGCTGCGCCGCATTTCGGAGATTGGGACGGTTGCGACATTCATTGAACTGCTCCTGTTGCTACACCTTCAATTCGGTCTTCGAACTCTTCGCCGGCACGGCGAAGCGCCTCAAGCAATTCGGCATCGGGCGTCCAGTAATGACGTTCGGAGGCCTCGATCAGACGGTTGGCCACCTTGGCAGACGCCGCGGGGTTGAGCTGCGCGAGTCGGTCGCGCATCGCGGGATCAAGCATGAAGGTGCGGGTGAGTTGCTGATACACCCACGGCTGCACCTGCCCGGTTGTAGCGGACCAGCCCATGGTGTTGGTAAGGTGCGCTTCGATCTGGCGCACGCCTTCATAGCCGTGCGCAAGCATGCCCTCGTACCACTTCGGGTTCAGCACGCGGGTACGGGTTTCGAGCGCCACCTGTTCCGAGAGCGTGCGCACGCGGCCGGCGCCGGTGGTTTGATCGCCGATATAAACGGGCAGTTCTGTAGCGGACGTTGCGGACGGCGACGCCGCATCCCCGGCCTTTTGGGCACGGGCCCGCCGGACGGCGCGCGTGACGCCGCCCAGCGTATCGAAATAGGTGTCGACCGTCGTGACACCGACTTCGATGGAGTCAAGGTTCTGATAAGCAAGCCCCACGTCCTGCAGCACCGATTGCAGCAGCGCCGGCTGCTGCAACGGCTTACCTGCCCGGCCATAAGCGAAGCCCTTGCGACGGGTATAAGACTCGGCGAGCTCGTCCTCGTCCTGCCAGGCACCCTGCTCAATCAGCTGATTGACGTTGGCGCCGTACGCGCCATCCGCGTTACCGAAGACGCGCAACGAGGCCGTATCGATATCGCAGCCGTGCTCGGCCATATAGGCCAGCGCGTGACGCCGGACATGGTTCTGTTCGACGGGTTCGTCGGCAGACGCCGCGAGGAACGCAGCCTCGGCGAGCATTCGAATTTGCAGCGGAAGCAGGTCGCGAAAGATGCCCGACAGCGTCACGACCACATCAATACGCGGTCGCCCGAGTTCGGCGAGCGGAATGAGTGTGGCCCCCGCCAGTCGACCAAACGAATCAAAGCGCGGTGCAGCGCCAAGGAGCGCCAGCACCTGGCCAATTGGCCCACCTTCGGTTTTCAGGTTGTCGGTACCCCAGAGCACCATGGCCACGGTTTCCGGCAGCGGATGCCCTTCCTGCGCATGCCGGGCAAGCAGGCGCTCGGCCTGTCGCGCCCCATCAATGACCGCGAAACGGCTTGGCATGCGAAACGGATCGAATCCGTGCAGGTTTCGACCCGTAGGCATGGTCTCCGGGGTGCGAAGCACATCACCCCCTGGCGCTGGCCGGATAAAGCGGCCGTCCAGGGCATGCAGCAAAGCCTCAATCTCGTGGTTACTCTGAATCTGAGCGTTGGCGCGCGCCAGCACCTCGGCCAGCGCAGCCGCCGATTCGCCGGTGCCGAGCGCGGCCAGCGCAAGCTCAAGTGCCCGCGCCTGGCTCGGCGCATCGACCAGCGCATCGACCGCGGCCAGCACGCGCTCATGCGCGATCGGCGCACCACTCATGGGCTGATGCGCCTGCGCCATCGCCACCAGAATGTCGCGGCGCGCATCGCGCGAGAACGGCTCACCGAACACATGCAGACCGCACGGAATCAGCGTGCGTTCGAGTTCCTCGAGCGCGCGCAGCAGCGACAGCACCGCCTGATCGACATCGCCGAGTGTTCGCGCTGCGGACCCGGGCACCGCACCTTGACCCACCACAAGGCCTGACGAATCGAGTTCGAGGGCTGCAGCCTGTTCGCGGATGAGTTCGATGAGGCTGGCATGCTCGGAGTCGACAGCCGGCACCTCAAGCGGCGAATCAATTGGCGTGGCGCGCCAGCGATCAATCGACTGGCGCAGTTCACGCAAGCCCGCATAGAGACCGGCCTCAGCGACTGGCGGTGTCATGTAGCTGAGCAGCGTTGCCGCCGAACGCCGTTTGGCGATCGTACCCTCTGAGGGGTTATTGCTTGCGTAGAGGTAAAAGTTGGGCAGGTCGGCAATAAGACGATCCGGCCAGCAGGCACCCGATGCACCAACCTGCTTGCCGGGCATGAATTCAAGCGCACCATGGGTGCCAAAGTGCACCAGCGCGTCGGCACGAAACTGCTCGCGCAACCACCGGTAAAACGCGCAGAACGCGTGGGTAGGCGCCAGACCTTTCTCGAACAGCAATCGCATCGGATCGCCTTCGTAGCCGAAACCCGGCTGAACCGCGATCACCACATCGCCCAGATCGAGCCCCAGCACAAACAGCTGACGACCATCGGTCAGAACCCGTCCGGGTGCAGGCCCCCAGCATTTTTCGATATCGGCCAGCCAACGTTCATGCTTGACGTGGTCGGCAACCGCGACCGTTGCGAGCACATTGGCTTCAGTGCCATGACGCGCGGCGTTACCGCCCAACAGCGCCTGACGGAGGGCCTCGGGTGTATCGGGCAGCCTTAACTGGTAGCCGGCCTTGCGCATGGCAGCCAGGGTGCCGTGAACCGATTCGAAGACCGACAGGTGCGCAGCCGTTCCCACCGCGCCACCGTTGGGCGGAAAGTTGAAGAGAACCATCGCGATACGCCGGTCTGCAGCGGGTTTGCGACGCAGATCCACCAGTCGTGTCACGCGCGCAGCGAGCATCTCGGCGCGCTCGGGACACGACACCATGTCTTGCGCGCTTCGAACCGAATCAAACCGACACGCGCGATCACAGCCTGCGCAGACGCTACCGGCCGCGCCCGGCCGCCCGCCAAAAACGATCGGCGAGGTTGCACCGTCGAGCTCGGGGATAGCCACCATGATGGTTGACTCGACGGGCAGCAGTCCACGGTCGGAGGCCCCCCAATCGGACAGGGTCTGGAACTCAACCGGGTGAGCGGCAACATACGGTACGTCGAGATCGGCCAGCATTGCCTCGGCGGCCTGCGCGTCGTTGTATGCAGGCCCACCGACCAGCGAAAATCCCGTGAGCGAGACGATCGCATCAACAGCAGCGCGTCCACCTGGCCGAAAGAAGGTATCGACTGCGGGTCGCGAATCAAGGCCCGTGGCAAATGCCGGAATGACCGCGAGCCCACGCGCTTCAAGCGCTGCGATGACGCCGTCGTAGTGGGCCGTGTTTCCGGCAAGCAGATAAGAGCGCAGCATCAGCACCCCGACCGTGCCGCGCTGTTGTGGCTCAGCGGATCGTGGCAGCCCGCGCGCATCATCGCTGATCCGGCCTGGCATGTTGGGGTGGTAGACGCCCACCTCGGGATACTCGACCGGCTCTGCTGCCTCAATGCGGCCGCGAAGCAGCTTTCTGGGCCCCGCTGCGAAGCGGTTGATCAGGCTGAGTGCGAGCCCCTCCATGTTGTCTTCAGAGCCACCCAGCCAGTATTGAAGACAGATGAAGTACGCGCGCAGGTCCTGGGCTGTGCCCGGAATGAATCGAAGAATGCGCGGCAACCGGCGCAACATCTTCATCTGCTTTTCGCCAGAGTCTGCTCCGCCCTGACCCGGCCTGCTGCTGCCGCGCAGACGCTTGATGAAGGCGAGCGCGCCGCTGGCGGGTTTGGCCATATCCAGGCGCCCCAGTCGCGTCAGCCGTACCACCTCTGGCGCCGACATCGCGCACACCATGGCGTCAACCTCGTTGCGCCGGCGTTCAAGCAGATCGATCACAGGCAGGAAGTGCTCTTCCATGAAGAGCATCGTGACGACCAGCATGTCGGCGGCTTCAATGGCGGCCCGGCAGCGTGAAAGCTGCTCGGGGCTCGCCGCATACTCGGAGGCGGCATACATCTCGAGGCTGACACCCGGCAGTCGCGCTGCCAGACGTCGCGCGGCGCTGGCGGTCGCCGAGGCAAGATGGGTGTCCATCGTGACCACCACGATTCGCAGTGGCGTGGCGGCCTCAGTGACGCGGGCGCGGGATCGTTCAACGGCCATAGTGCGCCTTGGCCTCGTAGAGCGTGTCGCGGGTAATGAGGGCAACGCCGCGTTCGGCAGCAAAGCGCTCGGTGTTTCGGCGGGCCTTGCCGCGAACGAAGAACGGAATCTTGCCAAGCTCGCGTTCGGCCTCGGGCGCCCATTGTGGCGACCCGGGCTCGGCTTTCACGGTGGCCGTTGAGTTGGAGGATGGCTCGATAACGACGATGGGTTCCGGCGCTATGGCAGCCTCGCCCGACGGGTTGCCCGCCGACCAGGACGCGGTTGACGGCGCCTGAGACTCGCCAGCGTGTGCGGTCGCTGGCTCGGCCGCGGCGTGCGCGGTGCGTGCTGACGCGCCCCGCCCCAGGTGGGAGGGTGCAGCACCGGCATGAAATTCAAAGTCATCCCGGAACATCCCAAGCAGGTGTTCCTCAAGGCCCATCATGAGCGGATGGACCCAGGTATCGAACAGAACGTTGGCCCCCTCGTAGCCCATCTGCGGTGAGTGGCGGGCGGGAAAATCCTGCACATGCACCGGCGCAGAGATGACTGCGCAGGGCAGGCCGAGCCGCTTGGCGATATGGCGCTCCATCTGCGTGCCCAGCACCAGATCGGGCTGCAGCGAGGCGACCGTCTGTTCAACCTCAAGGTAGTCATCGGTAATGAGCGGTTCGACGCCATAACCCGCCGCCGCCTCCCGAACCTCGCGGGCGAATTCGCGGCTGTAGGTGCCAAGGCCCACCACCGTAAACCCGAGTTCGGTGCTGGCATAGCGCGCGGCCGCGAGCGCATGGGTGGCGTCGCCAAACACGAACACGCGCTTGCCCGTGAGATAGGTTGCGTCGACCGAGGCGCTGTACCACGCTGAATGGCCAGGACAGGCGCGCCGGCAGCGCTTGATCGCGGCCTCGGGTTCAAGGCCTGCCAGCGCGCAGACTTCGCGGATGAATGCCTCGGTGGCCTGCACGCCGATCGGTACGGTATGGGTGTGCGGCTGTTTGAACTGACGGCGCAGCCACCCCGCGGCAAGGCCCGCGGTTTCGGGATAGAGCACGACGTTGAAACCCGCTTCGGGCAGCCGGGCAAGATCGGACGGCCTGGCCTCCCAGGGCGCGACCGCGTTGACATCGATTCCGATTGCATCGAGCAACCTGCGGATCTCGATCAGATCGTCGCGATGCCGAAAACCCAGTGCCGTGGGTCCGAGGATGTTGCAGCGGAGCCGCGCGCCGGGCACGGCATCGGGTGATGCTGGCGCGCGCGCCAACGTCCGCACCATTTGCAGGAGGGTTTCCGCTGCGCCCCAGTTTTCTTTACGCTGATAAGAGGGTAATTCGAGGGGCACCACTGGAATGGGCAAGCCCAGTGTTTGCGCGAGTCCGCCCGGGTCGTCCTGAATGAGCTCGGCGGTGCAGGAGGCGCCAACCATCATGGCGCGCGGCTTGAAGCGCTCGAATGCCTCGGACGCCGCGCGCTTGAAAAGCTCGGCGGTGTCGCCGCCCAGATCGCGGGCCTGAAACGTGGTGTAGGTGACGGGCGGGCGTTTGTTGCGCCGCTCGATCATCGTGAAAAGCAGATCGGCGTAGGTGTCGCCCTGCGGCGCATGCAGCACATAGTGCACATCACGCATCGCGGTGGCCACCCGCATCGCGCCGACATGCGGCGGGCCTTCATAGGTCCAGAGTGCGAGCTTCACCGGTGCGCCTCCTCGATGAGCGCGCTGATCCGTTCGCGGCGCACGAACGGGCGCGCGAACAGTTCGGCCAGATCGCCCGCCTGCTCATAGCCCTGGATCGGGCTGAATACGAGCTCAATTGACCATTTGGTGGTGAAGCCCTCGGCCTCCAGCGGATTGGCGAGCCCCAATCCACAAACGACCAGATCGGGCCGCTCGGCCCGGCAGCGCTCAAGCTGCCGTTCGACGTCCTGACCTTCAGAAAGCCGCACGCCCTCGGGCAGCGCCTGCAGTTCGTGAGCCAGCAGTGCCCGGTGCAGATACGGCGTTCCGACCTCGGTTGGCCGCATGCCGAGTTCCTGCGCGAGGAATCGGGCAAGCGGCGGCTCAAGTTGCGAGTCGGGAAACAGGAACACGCTCTTACCCTCGAGCAGCGGCTTCCAGCGCTCGAGCCCACGGCGCGCCCGCGCGCGGGCCGGTGCGGTCACGGCCTGCACGCGATCGGCGCTGATTCCAAACGCCTGCGCGGCCGCCATCAGCCATCCGGTCGTGCCGTGTTCGCCAAGCGGAAATGGCGCCGGAATATGCTGCGCGCCACGCGCTTCGAGCGCGCGCGCGGTGTCGCCAAGAAAGGGTTGTGCGAGCAGAAAGCGCGTACCGGGTGACAGCGCGGGCAGGTCGCGTGCACGTCTGGGCGGCAGGCAATCGATGCGGGCAATGCCCAGTTCGCGCAAGAGGCCGGTCAGTTGATCTTCAACGACATCGGCGAGCGACCCCACGACCAGCAGCGATGGCTCGGGTGCATGCGACGGCGGCATCTGCGGCACGAGCGCCGCCAGGCAGGCATCCTCGCCTTGCGTGAACGTGGTTTCGATACCGCTGCCGGAGTAACTGAGAACGCGGACCGAATCCCGATGCTGGGCATCAAGCCGTTGCGCGGCGCGGGCAAGGTCAAGCTTGATGACCTCTGAGGGACACGACCCCACCAGGAACAGCAGCCGGATATCAGGACGACGCTGGAGCAGCTGTCCCACCACCCGATCGAGTTCTTCGTTGGCATCGACCAGCCCGGCCAGATCGCGATCATCGATGATGGCCGTTGCGAACCGGGGCTCGGCAAAAATCATGACGCCCCCGGCTGACTGCAGCAGGTGCGCGCAGGTACGCGATCCGACCACCAGGAAGAAGGCATCCTGGATCTTGCGATGCAGCCAGATGATGCCGGTCAGACCGCAGAAAACCTCGCGCTGGCCGCGTTCACGCAGCACCTCGGGTTCGGGGCGGGCGCACGTTTGCGCAGAAATCGGAATTCTGGCGTTCATGCGGGACGCTCCTGGCGGGCTCGACGCAGCTTGTACAAAAACTGGGCTGCGTTGACGGCATAGCTTGCGTAGGCGGTAAGCGCGAGCATGACCTGACTGCGCGCATCGAGCAGCGTGTCGCCTGCGAACCACGCCACCAAGCAGGCGGTGTGCAAAGCGATCACCAGCATGCTCACGACGTCTTCCCAGAAAAACGAGCGGGCAAACAGGTACTGGCCGAACACGACCTTTTCCCAGATCGCGCCGGTCACCATGATCAGGTACAGCACCAGAGTCTTTACCACCACCGATGCCACGGCCACCGCCCACCCCTCGCCGGTGGCCAGGTAGCGCACGATCAGTGCAAGGCTTGCGAGAAACACCGCGAACTGCAAAGGCGCAAGCACGCCCTGCACGAGCGTCCAGCGCGTGGCATCGCGTCGCACGCGCTCTTCCGGTGTGTAAACCGGACGCAGTGCAGCCCCCTGCCCGGCGGGCGGGATGACTCCAGTCATCGTTCGCGACATTGATTCCCCTCATGGCGAATACCCGGGGTCCGGCCGACCCTGGCGCCTATACCGACCGACTCTAGGACCGCCCCGAAAAAATGTCAACCTAGATTTACGTCCATTTGGATTGACATTTGGTCGCTGTACGAGGATCATCGCTGTCCAAGACATCTGGAGACAGGCGGTGAACAGGGGCAAACTTCAATGAGCATGCCAATGCTCGGGAACTCTCGTAACGCTGGACACCACAGCCAGAATCGGCAACAGTCGCGGCTAGACCGAGGCCGTGTCGCCTGGCAACCGCCAGGCCGCGCGGTGGTTCCAGAGGAGATCCCCATGAAGTCAGGGCAGTCCGGCACGCCGGATCAGCTCGGCCAGCCATTGCTGGAACTGCTCCTCAACGAAGTTGTTCCGCGGTTGACTCGTCTTGCCTGCGGTCCGGGGCCGGTTGCACCCAATGAACGTGTCACCTGGCCTGGACGTCCGGTCGCGTCAATGAATCTTGGCGATGGTCCACCCCAGGTGGGCCCGCTGCTGGTTCATGCGCTCGAACTGGCGCAGTTGTGCCAGCAGGGACGAGGCGACGCGGCAGCCGGGTTGATCAAGCAGTTACGTCAAAGCGGTGTGCCGGTCGAGGCAATCTTCCTTCAGGTGGTTCAGCCTGCCGCACAGCATCTGGGCCAGGGCTGGAGCGATGACCGGTTGAGCTTCACCGATGTCACGATCGCGCTCGGACATCTGCAGCAATTGTTTTCCGGCCTGCTCGATGACTTCCAGTCTGGCTCGGGGGTGCATTCGCCCGCAAGCGGCCTGCAGCCTGCGACCACTTTCTCAGCGTTCTTCTGCACGATGCCCGGCGCCATGCACCGGCTCGGAATCCAGATGGTTCGCGCGTTTTTTGCGCGTGCGGGCTGGCGCACCCGGCTGGGTCACGGCGAGGAGGCTGCACTGATCAGCCAGATCACTGCGATGCGCCCGCAACTCATCGGCCTATCGCTCAACTCGGAAACCGATATCCGTTCTGCGGGCGCCTTTATACTCCGCGTCCGAAATGCATCCCGAAGCTTTGATCCTCTAATCATGGTGGGTGGTGCGGCTGTGCCATTTTTTCCTCGACTCGTCGAACGTCTCGACGCGGACTGCGTCACCGGTGACGCCACCGACGCGCTTAATCAGGCCGTCCGCCTACTGACGGAGCACTCGGTTGGGTCACGCTGACGGGTCACGCGGCAAACTCGCCGCCCTGGATGCCGAGGCCAGCGCAGCGCTGGTCGAAGCCGCATCCGACATCGCCCTGGTGCTGAACGCCGACGGCGTGATTTCCAGCGTGTCCATGGGGACCGACGACTGGCCAGCGCGGGACATCCAGCACTGGAACGGTCAGCCCTGGGCGCAGGTCGTCACCAGCGAAAGCCGTCCCAAAGTTGAGGAACTGCTGCGCGAGGCGGGGTCCGGCCGACGCACATCACGCTGGCGGCATATCAACCACATCGACGCCTCGGGGCGCGACATCCCGATTCTGTTTTCCCTGATCCGGGTGGGCGACTCGGGTCAGATGGTGGCGGTCGGCCGCGACCTGCGCGTGGTGGCCTCGCTACAGGCCAGGCTGATGGAAGCGCAGCAGCGGATGGAAACCGACTATCTACGGCTGCGGCGAATCGAAAGTCAGCACCGTCAGTTGCTCGACGTCATCCGGGATCCCATCCTCATCGTTCATCCCGACGAGCACACCATCGCCGAGGCCAACCGCGCAGCCTCACTGTATTTCGGACTCGACCGCGAATCGCTCGCCGCACGCACCATCGACAGCTTCCTGGGGCCCAAGGCCACTGCTGCATTTCGCGTCACCGTTGAACAGGTCATCGGTTCAGGGCGCCCTGCCGAGCTCACGCTCAAATTCGGTCATGACCGCAAACCAGCGCATCTGTTCATCTCCAGCCTGCGGCAGGAAGAGGACACCATGGTGCTGCTGCGCCTGGAGCCCGAGTCGCGGCTGGCCTTCACCGGTGAAGATGCGTCCCTTCTGGAGGCAATACGGCAGTTCAGCGATGGCATGGTGCTCACCGATGCGAAAGGGCTGATCCAGAGCGCCAACCCCGCGTTTGTCGAAATGATCCAGATGGCCCATGCGGGCCAGATCGTTGGCGAACCGCTGAACCGCTGGCTCGGACGCTCCAACACCGACCTCGCGGTGTTGATCAACAGCCTGGCGCAGGGTGGAACCATTCGTCTCTTTGCAACCAGACTGGTCGGCAGCAGCGGCATTCCGGTTCCCGTTGAAATTTCAGGCGTCGCGGTCGCCACCGAAAGCGACCCTTACTTGGCATTCATTGTTCGCGATACCGGCAGACGACTGGGAACCCAGGACGAGCCCACCGCCGTCACCCGCTCGAGCAGCGACCTGGCAGGCCTGGTGGGCCGGATGCCGCTCAAAGACATCGTCGGCGAAACCGTCGACCTGATCGAGCGACTGTGCATCGAGGCGTCGCTCAAGATTACGCGCAATAACCGCGCATCGGCCGCCGATATGCTGGGGCTCTCGCGCCAAAGTCTTTACGTCAAGCTTCGCCGCTACGGGATCGAGGGTCCCGATCCCGACGAGCCCAGTGCCTGAGGCCGAACCTGTTCTATCGTCCGACCCGACAGCCCGGTCGGATCTGAACCCGGCAGCCCGCAGCGCTGCGCTGGTGCTCGCCATCTGGCGTCCGGCGCATGTCGCGTGGGGCCTGATGCAACTGGTCAAAGGCCCGCTTACCGTCAATCGTGCACCCGGCATGCGCTGGCGCAAGGTGCTCGGCAGCGGTCATGAGGGCGGTTTCGGGTTGCGCCCAGGATTGAATCGACTGGGCCTGTTCAGCGCGTTTGACGGTCCCGAGGCAGCCCGCGACTGGCTTGATCGTTCCGCCGAAGTTGAGCAGTGGCGAACCCGCGCCGAACACTGGCTTACCGTGCTGCTCGAACCGGTCTCAAGCCGTGGCAGCTGGTCGGGGCACACGTTGACACCCCCGACACCGGTTGCTCAACAGGCACTGGGCGCATCCGGCGGCGTACGCATTGCGTCGCTCACGCGCGCCTCGATCCGGCCACACCAGGCGCGCCGGTTCTGGTCGCTATCGCCTGCTGCCGAGGCGTCGCTTGCCCGCGCGCCCGGCTGTATGCTTGCGGTAGGCCTGGGTGAGGCGCCCCTTCTTCGCCAGGCCACGTTCAGTCTGTGGCAGGACCAGGCGGCGATGGACGCCTACGCCCGAAGCGGCGCGCATCTCGACGCCATCCGTCAGGCGTATTCGCAGGGATTTTTTTCCGAGTCGATGTTCGCACGATTTCGAGTGCTTGAAATACGCGGCAACTGGCCGCTCAGCCAGACAGCCGAGCCTGCGCGACAAGGGCCTGCTCCGTGAGCCAGCGTCGCGTGATCGTGATCGGCGCAGGCGCGGGCGGACTGGCCGCCGCCTGTGACCTTGCGCGACAGGGCGTTGCAGTCACGCTTCTTGAACGCAGCGCGCACACCGGGGGCAAGATCTATCAGCGCGAGACGGGCGGTGTTCAGATCGATTCCGGCCCCACGGTGCTCACGATGCGCTGGGTATTCGACGGGTTGATGGCCGACTGTGGCGAGCGTTTCGAAGACGATGCGCTCACCCTGCATCCGCTGCCCGTGATCGCGCGCCACGCGTGGTCTGAGCGCGAGCGCCTCGACCTGTATGCCGACCCGCGTCAATCAGCCCAGGCAATTGGCGAGTTCGCCGGAGCCGCCGAGGCGGCGCGCTTTCTCGCGTTTTGCGATGAGGCACGGCGCCTCTACCACACGCTTGAGCACGCCTACATTCGCGCTGAGCGCCCCTCGCTTACCTCGATGACCCGCGACCTGGGCGGCCGCGGACTCGCGCTGCTGGGCGGACTGGGGCCCTTTGCAAGCCTGTGGCAAAGCCTGGGGCGGCATTTTCATGATCCGCGCCTGCGACAGCTGTTTGGCCGATACGCCACCTACTGCGGCGGCTCGCCATGGCAGGCGCCCGCCACCCTCGCCCTGATCGCTTATGTTGAGCTGCGGGGGGTCTGGGCGGCAGAGGGCGGCATGCAGGCGGTCGCATCGCGCCTTGAGCGCGCTGCGCGTAAACTTGGCGTTGAGGTGAGGCTCGGCTGCCCAGTAAGCCGTATCGATGTCACGGCGGGTCAGGCGCGCGGCGTCACACTCGATGACGACAGTCGGCTCGAGTCGGATGCCATCATCTTCAATGGCGAGGCTCAGGCGCTTCACGCAGGGCTGCTCGGCGATCAGGTTCGCGGAGCGGTCCGGCCTGAAGCCATCGCACCGCGCTCGCTCTCAGCCTTGACCTGGGCCATCCACGGCGTGACCAGCGGGTTCGATCTCAGCTACCACAATGTGTTTTTCCAGCCTGACTATGCAAGTGAGTTCCAGGATGTGTTCGAGCGCGGACGGCTGCCCAGACAACCCACGCTTTACCTGTGTGCGCAGGATCGCGCGCTGGCCCGCAACGCGGGTGGCAACGCGCCCGAACGCCTGTTCTGCCTGATCAATGCCCCTGCGCGCGGCGACCGCGCGCCGCTGAACGCCGAGGAGATCAAACAATGCGAGACAGCGGCCTTTTCCCATCTGCAACGCTGCGGCCTCACGATTCAATCGGCGATCGGCTCACCGGTCTGCACCACGCCGCAGCAGTTTCACCAACGCTTTCCGGCGAGCGGCGGCGCGCTGTACGGGATGGCCCCGCACGGCTGGATGTCATCGTTTCGCAGGCCCTCGGCGAGCACACCGATCCCGGGCCTGTTCCTCGCGGGGGGCAGCGTACACCCGGGAGCGGGCGTGCCGATGGCCACGCTGTCGGGCCGGCTCGCGGCCGCAACCCTGATGGCACACCTCGATTCGACCAGGCGGTCAACTCGGGTTCGTATCTCTGGTGGTATGTCGATGGGCTGAGCGACTGCGGCACCCACGCAATCACGATCATCGCCTTCGTCGGCAGCGTGTTCTCACCCTACTACGCCTGGGCGCGGGAACGCGCCGCGCGTCAGGACACGACTGTTGATCCCGAAAATTTCTGTGCCATCAATGTCGCGCTCTATACGCCAGGCAAGAAGCGTTGGACGATGACCGAGCGCAGTCGCGCGAGCATCGAGCGCAGCGCCACACACTTCAGGGTCGGCCCCAGTGGGCTCGAGTGGAACGGGTCCGAGCTCATCATCCGGATCGATGAACGCTCGGCGCCCATTCCGGTGGCGGTGCGTGGCACGGTTCGGCTCGCCGCGCCACGCTGGTTCGACTGGCAGTGGCCGCTCGACCCCTCCGGCCGGCACCGCTGGGGCCCGCTCGCGCCAGCCAGCAGAATCGCGGTCAACTTCGACTCGCCCGGTATTCAGTGGCAGGGGCACGGGTATCTCGATTCTAACGAAGGCGATGAGCCGATCGAGGCGCGCTACGACGAGTGGGATTGGTCGCGCGCCACACTCGCCGATGGGTCATCAGCCGTGGTCTATGACCTGCGTACCCGTGACGGCGCAGAGCATCTGATCGCCAAGCGTTTTCTACCTGATGGCGGTGTCAGCGACTTCGACCCGGGCCCGCGGCAGGCGCTTGCGCGCACCGGCTGGCGGATTGGCCGATCGATCCGTTCCGAAGCGGACGGCCCCGCGCCCCGAATCGCGCGCACGCTCGAGGACACGCCGTTTTATGTGCGCTCGCTGGCGGAGTCGACCGTGGATGGCCAACAGGTGTTGTCGGTGCACG
>Ga0194119_10004863_pt1 | contig 20435 bp, 24 predicted proteins | sample TA2MahC100mmetaG_FD_148620 | JGI IMG/M metagenome (GOLD analysis project Ga0194119, IMG submission 148620) | Freshwater microbial communities from Lake Tanganyika, Tanzania - TA2015018 Mahale Deep Cast 100m | ecosystem: Environmental > Aquatic > Freshwater > Lake | place: Tanzania: Lake...
GTTGCAAGTTGATAACTGCACGAAGGTTCAGTCGAATCGTGCTTTCACAACGACCTTGGTGCTAGGTACGGCCGGGCTTGGCAAGAAGACCTACGCGATGGGTGACGGCTCAGACGACAACGTCGGGGTTTACATGTTGCCTGAGAACGTCGCGGCGTCGAACAAGTTCGACATCACCGGGACTAACTAGCTAGAGACAAGTTGCGCGGCTGGCCGCGGGTAGCTAGTGCTTGGCCGCGGGCGGCTGGTGCGCTAGTTAGCCGGGGTTAGCCCTGCAGCGATTTTGAGTGCGGGCTGCAAATTCATGCCGCCAAAGCCGATGATGACGTTAGTAGCTGGGGCGTTGCCGACTTTCGGCATGGTTGCAGACAACGTGCCGCCATATTGTTTGTAGTTACGCGACTGCGCCTGGCTACAAACTGCGCCACCGTCGTTTAAGCAGCCGCTGTAGATAGTCCACTTCACGCCGTTGATTGTGCGCGTGCCCATGTTCGCGCCGTACGCGCCGTCGGCACAGATCGGGTCACCTTGCAATAACGCAAACCAACGACCTTGGTACCACTGGCTCTGTTTCTTGTTCTGGGCGTAGTGGCCAACGAGAGAGTCCTCCATGTTGGCGCCTGAGCCGCAATCAAAGCTTTGCACTTGGCTCTCTTTTAGGCCGTTAGTGAAGCTTGGTTGATAAATGGTGTAGCTCACACCAACTTGAAAATCTTCATAGGGGTTGCCCGAGCCCATTGCGTGGACGGGGGCGGTCGCAAGTGCGCTGGCGGTGACGAGTGCTGCGGTGGCGATAGTGGTGGCGGCCGCGCGGGCCTTGCGCGCGGTAGCGATAGTGGCGGCGAGTGATTTCGTCGAAGTTGCCATGAGCCAGAGGTTACAGGCGGCCGGCCCAAATCGCGGCCAGCAAGCCACGATTACAGACGGCCGGCGGCGCGCATACGCGTTAAGTAGTGGCGTAGCTCAGGGGTGTTGGGGTCGTCCAACATTTGCTGAGGGTCACCAGCCTCGATCACGCGCCCCCGATAAAGAAACATCAACGTGTCGGCGACGTGGCGAGCAAAGCCCATCTCGTGAGTAGCAATCACCATGCTGACACCGTCTTTGCGAAGGTCTTCAACGAGTGAGAGCACTTCGCCAACTAACAACGGGTCAAGGGCGCTGGTGACCTCGTCCAACAAAAGTAATAGCGGCTTGGTTGCAATCGCCCGCAAGATGGCAACGCGCTGCTGCTGCCCCCCACTTAGGCGATCGGGGTAAGCGTCGGCTTTATCTGCCAGCCCAAACCTTTCAAGCAGCGCCATCGCTTCGGTGCGAGCTTGCTCAGGCGGCACGCGATGAACTTTGATCGGCGCCAAAGTGATGTTGCCAATTACGCTCATGTGCGGAAAGAGATTGAATTGTTGAAAGACCGTGCCGATTCGCCGCCGCACGTCATCTGGTGCCACACCGATCGCGGTGATGTCCGCACCATCTAGAAAAATTTGGCCATCATCAACGCGCTCTAGCAAATTGATACACCGAAGCAGCGTGGATTTACCCGAGCCCGACGCCCCTATTACGACATTCACACTGTGCTTGGGCAAAGTAAGGCTCACATCATCAAGCACCACGTTTGTGTCGAATGTCTTTCGCACGTTGTTACAAAGCAGCACGTCGTTGGTCAAATCGGAATACCGATATCTGAGCGCTTGTCGATTCGGCGCGCAATCGCGTCAGTCACCCGTGTCATAGGGATCGTCAACATCATGAATAACAACCCCGCTACTACATAGGGGGTGAAATTGAAAGCCTTCGCAGTCATGATGCCTGCTGCTCGAACCGCATCAATGGCCCCGAGAATCGAGATCAACCCGCTGTCTTTTTGCAGCGAAACCAAATCGTTTAGCAAGGCCGGTGTCACTTTGCGCAAAGCCTGTGGTGCAACCACGAATCGCAACGTCTGCCACTGACTTAAGCCCAACGCACGCGCGGCCATTCGCTGCGTCGGGTTCACCGCTTCTATACCTGCGCGCAAAACCTCAGCTACGTAAGCGCTGTACGTCAACACAAGAGCCATGCCGCCGAAAAAAATCACACTGCTTGGTAGCCAAGAAATTCTTAACGCTGGAATACCCAGGCCTAACCCCAACATCACGATGATTAGAGGTAACCCGCGAAATATGTCGGTGTAAACGGTTGCGATTAGTCGGACGGGGGCTAACACCGGGCTGGTGGTTGTGCGAGCGACCGCAACTAGCGAGCCGAGAATCGCAATACATATGGCGGCGATGATCATCACGCGCAGGTTCAACCAGAGGCCTTGGGCCACTCGCGGAAGTGATTCGAGAAAGTAGGGCCCGTCAAGAAAAGACTCTTGTACGCGCGGCCACCCGGGTGAGTTGCGAATGATGAAGGCGAGAACCCCGAGCACGACGATGGTGCTAATTACCGCCGTCAGCGTGGCTTTGACCGACGCACGCTTGGCTGCAGCCTCGCGCTCTTTGCGAAGAAGCGACGGTTGATACGCACTCATGCCACCGTCACTGTCGCGGTTGGCGAGCGAGGTCACTTGGTCACTTTGCCAGAGGGTTAATGTCTAGTGGTGAGCGAAGTGGCGGCCTTTAAATGAGTGAGGCAAAAATGCTTTGGCAGCACGACGAGGTTCGAGTTAGCGATCATGGCGATTTTCTTGAGGTCACGTTGTGCTCGCCTGAGAATCGAAATGCGCAGGACCCGAATACTTGGCGCGCACTTGCCGAGGTGGCCAATAAGGTGACGGCGCAAACGCGCGTGGTGATCTTGAATGCGCTGGGGGTGAGTTTTTCGGCGGGGCTGCACAAGAAGATGTGGGGCGCCGCGGGTGCTGACGCGGCCGCGGGTGCGGACGGGGGCGGCGCGCGAGGCGCGGGTGCTGACGCGGCCGCGAGCGAGCCGGTGCAACACGAAACCCTCACCTCGTTGATTCGCCACGACGACGAAACCATGGATCGTTTCATTCAGCATGCGCAATCAGCATTTACCTGGTGGGCCAACTCACCGGCTATCACCATCTCCTCTGTTCAGGGGCACGCCATTGGTGCTGGTTTTCAACTAGCCCTTGGTTGCGACTTAATCGTCGCGGCCGATGACGCGCAATTTGCAATGCGTGAAACCAGCATGGGAATCGTGCCTGACTTAGGCGGCACTTGGCCGTTGGTCAAGCGCATCGGCTACTCGCGCGCTCTCGAGATCTGCGCAACCGGCCGCTTTGTCACCGCTAAAGAAGGGCTTGAAATCGGCTTAGTCGACCGAGTAGCACCACTGACTCAACTAGGCCCTGCCACCGAACAACTAAGGCTCGAACTCTCGAGTGCGCCAATAGACGCAGTCAGGTCGCTGAAGCAACTTCTGCGTGCTGCACAAGTCAGCACCAAGCCTGAACAATTACATCTTGAGCGAGCTATGCAGATCCAACGCCTAAGGTCATTTTGAGTAAATCCGCCCCGCGCTCGCCATATTCAGATGACCGCGCAAAACGACAACTTGAGAGACTAACCACCTTTAGTGACGGTGTAATAGCGGTTGCAATAACGCTGTTGGTTTTGCCCTTAATCGACTCATTGAATCAGTCGGCCACAGAGGGCGGCGAAAAAATCATCCGCGAGAACATCCCGATGCTGATTGCATTCTTCTTTACATTTGCGATTGTCGCCTTGATGTGGACATTGCACAATAAAGTTTTTGGAGTTCTCAAGAGGTATGACGCGAAAATCTTCTGGCTCAACGCGCTTTTTTTGGCGCTTATTGCCCTGTTGCCTTGGGTAAGCGCGCTAGACATAGTTCCTTCAGAGGTTGGCCCCAATGTCTCAGGCTGGCAACCCCTTGCGTCTCTCGTTTACTGGACGACTTTGGGTTCAGTGCAACTTTGTCTTGCTTTGCTGGCTGTCTACATAATCAAACACCCTGAATTACTCGCGCACCCGAAGGAATCACTTACCAATGTCAACGTAACTCGTGGGTTTAGCTTCACGATTGTGTTCTATGCAATCGGTGTCTTTAGCTACGTCTTTGCCGACATTGGGCCCTACCTGCCCCTCATCTTGATACCGGTAGGTGTCATCGTCGGTAGATGGTCGTCAAGCTACGACCGCGATAAGGCCAAATGACATTGGCACAAAGTGAGGGGGGTTAGATCGTCACGGTAACCGTCAGCGAAGATGCTGCAAAGCCATTTGGTCAGAAGATCACTGACGGGCAACACACCTGGAACGCAGACGAGCCCGCCCGCCTCGGCGGCCAAGACACCGGCCCGGGCCCCTATGAATTGCTGGCTAGCTCATTAGGTGCGTGCACCTCGATGACGCTACGCATGTATGCAATCAAAAAAGAATGGCCGCTTGACCACGTCGAAGTAATGATCGAACACGAAAAAATTGACAACAAAGACGTAATGCGACGCCACATCAAAGTAAGTGGCCAGTTAGATGAAGAGCAGATTCAGCGCCTGCTCGAAATTGCAAACCGCTGCCCCGTCCACCGAACTTTGAGCCCTGCGATATCGATCACTAGCGAAATAGCTCTCGATAGAATGACGCCATGACAAATAACTCATCACCAACTTACGCAGCGCAATTTGAAAAAATGAAGACCGGCAAAGGCTTCATCGCCGCACTCGACCAAAGCGGCGGCAGCACGCCGAAGGCTCTTTCGCTCTATGGGCTCTCTGAGGCCGACTACACAACTGAGGCCGCAATGTTTGACCGCATTCATGAGATGCGTTCGCGAATCATCACTAGCCCCGCATTTAATGGCACTCGCGTCGTCGGTGCGATCTTGTTCGAGATGACGATGGAGCGCCAGGTCGACGGCATGGGTGCCGCTGCGTACCTGTGGCAGAAGAAGAACGTAATCCCGTTTTTGAAAGTGGACAACGGCCTAGCCGACGAAGCAAACGGTGTTCAGTTGATGAAGCCCATACCTGAATTAGGTGATCGTCTGGCTCGAGCAAACGTGCACGAGGTCTTTGGCACCAAGATGCGTTCAGTCATCAAAACCGATAACCAATCAGGGGTGGACGAAGTCGTCGCTCAGCAGTTTGCCATCGGTAGAGAGATTCTTGACGCCGGTCTAGTGCCGATCATCGAACCCGAGGTTGACATCAAGAGCCCACGCAAAGCCGAGTCAGAAGTGATGCTTAAGGCAGCTCTTAACAAGGCTCTTGACTCGGTGCCAGCGGACAAGGTCGTGATGTTCAAATTGAGTTTGCCGAGCGTTGCAGGCTTCTACAGCGAATTCGTTTCTCACCCGAAGGTCTTGCGCGTAGTGGCGCTCTCAGGTGGGTACTCACGCGATGAAGCCAACAGGTTGCTAGCTGAGAACCCGGGTGTGATTGCGAGCTTCTCGAGAGCTTTGACGGAAGGCCTAAGTGCGAAGCAAAGCGATGCGGAATTTAACGCAACCCTCGACGCGACAATACAAAGCATCTACGACGCTTCGATAACTTAAACAACTTGCTCACCGTCTATTCGACGACGTGGTGCGGGTACTGCGTTCGACTAAAAGATCAGATGCGCCGAGCTGGGCTTGAGTTCGCTGAAGTGAACATCGAAGAAGATGAGGCGGCTGCGAAGTTCGTCGAGGGTGTCAATGGAGGTAACCAAACCGTGCCGGTGGTGAAGTTCGCAGATGGCTCAACATTGACGAACCCATCGATAAAAGAAGTAACTGAATACGTTGCCGGCGCGAACGCCTAAGCAAAAGGCGGCGCGGGCCGCCGGGCGCGTTGCGGCCAGCAAGGCGGTGCAAGCTCGCGAACGCGCTTACATCCGTGCACACCCGAGCCCCCGTCCATTTAATCGTGGGGATCTCGTCCCAACCATCATCATCGCGGCAGTCGTCACCACAATGTTCATCGCCCTTAATTCTTTTTACAACGTGGACGGGGGCATTCGCATTACTGGCCCCGGTGCCAATATGTCGCAGCCAGCAAATGGGCTAACCGTCGTTATCGACCCAGAAGAAATGCAACCAGCAACCGGCAAGATGTCTGTTGACATAAACGTAATCGCAACTGATACGAGCCTGATCAACACCGATCGCACGTTGCGACAGGCAATAACGGTGGACGTAATCACCAATGAGTCAGCAACTGAGATTGTGTTGCCCGCTGGTGAGATCCCCCGCGGCACAACCGTCTACCCACCAATCGATGGTGATTACGCGAATTACCCGCTGGACAAATATCAAGGCAAGCTGTTCATCAGGGCTAAAGAAACCAAGAGCGGCGCACAGATCCCAGTCTTTTTGAAAACCGATCAGGGCATCTACAACTGGAGTACGAAGATGATCTTGCCGGTGAACCCAACCATCGCTCGAGTAGCTGGCGTTAATGGCGAGGGGTTGGTGATCATGGACATGCAAAGATCGACGACGCTAATCATTTTCTTAGGCCTAATTGGTGCGTTGGTAGCCGGCGTCACCGGTGTCGCGGTTTATTTGGCTGGAATGATCTTTACATTTAGGCGAGTGCCGAACCTAACGATGCTCGCGTGGGTGACCACCGCACTTTTCTCGTTCTTAGTTTTGCGCAGCACTCTGCCAGGGGCGCCCCCTCTAGGTGCGGCGATTGACGTGTTTTTGTTCTTTTGGGCGATCTTGGGGCTGATGTCGGCGATGTTGATGGTGGCAATTGCCTGGTCACGCCAGCAAAAAGCCGTGCTACTCGAACAATCTCGCCCCCGCCGCTAACGGATTTTTGTTGAGGCGCTAAGCCACGAGTGCGGTCGGCACTAACGATTCAATTAATAGCCGAACCGTCTCGTCGTCATCGTGTGTGTAACGCACGGAAGTTTCAGCCGCCGGCAAATCAGCGCCTACCACGGACACTTTCGAGTCGCGCTCGTCACACCACTTAAGCAATTCAGGCTGCCACTTAGAGCCTGCGAATAGCAGCATTCGGTAATCGAGGGTCTTGGTCAGATAGACATCAATGTGAGACCAATCCCCAGTTTCGCAAGCACTAGCGGCCAGCCTTGGTATTTCGCGAATCATCAATGCGCCTTGTTGTGCGTTACAAAAGCGCTCGGCTGCGCCTACTACGAATGCTTGCCCCGTACCTAGAACTTGCGTGGCGAGCGCTGGCCCCCACTTAGGTGAACTAGACAAAATCGATTGTGCTGCTTCAGCTGCTGCGTGCGCGGCCCGTGCGGTTTTGGCCGCGTTGCCGGCGTTGCGCTCAGTCAATGCCAATAAGAAGGCGAGCGTGTGGTGATAACTGCGGGTTGCTACCCCACTTTGTTCGACTTCTGCGCCGAGTAAGACTTCGTAGTCGGCGATGTTGCTCAATGGCGAACCCGGGGTGTTCGTCAGGGCAATAAGTGGCGCAGCGCCAGTTTGTTTATAGAAGTCAGCCGCAGCTAGAACTTCGGGTGATTTGCCCGATGCTGAGACCGCAATGACCACATCCCCTGGTTGAATCTTGGGCAGTGCTTCGGCGCTGGCGATGACTGAAAACACTTCTTGGCCGATCGCTTGTAGTCGCAGCGCCATAGTTTGATTCGCAAAATTGGACGAGCCCATACCTAGTAGAACAAGGCGGCTGGCTGCAGAAACCGAGCTTGCCTGCCATGGGTTAGCTGTCTCGAACTGTCGGGCGATATTGCTCAGAGTTTCAGGCAACAAAGCCAAGTCATCAGCGAGTAACTCAGTCTTCATGAACTACCATCAAACATGGCATCAAGAGCAGCGTCAGGTACGTAGACCCAATGCGGCAAGTACTGCACCGCGTAAAGATATTCACGAATCTCTTGTTGGACGGTGAACAAGCTCATCAAATTCGGGTCAAATAGTTCTTGTGCTTTTAGTGAGGTGAGTTCATCTTGGTAAGCCTGTAGGAAAGCCCGTTGGGCACGCGGTACCCAAGTTGAAATCATCTTGTCGTTGACATCTTGGTTTCTGTGCAATGTCACCCGAGCCACGTGATCAATTGCTGAATACATGCTGGCGACGTCTCGAGTGGGCGGCTGAAGCGATTGAGTGTTGCTTAGCTCGGTTAACGGGTTTTCGTCGAAGTCGATGATTAATAACTGCCCGTCTGGGTCGCGAAGAATCTGACCGACGTGATAGTCGCCGTGTATCGGTGTGATCGTGGCCTCAGCACTTGGCACAAAAGACTTAATTGCATTTTCAATTTTCGCGATGTGGCGCCAAAGGGCCCGCGAAGGATCGTCGGCCAGCTTGGTCTTAGCTTCATTAAGTTCTAAGAGAGCTTGACTTTGCCAGCTTTGGATAATCTGCTGGCTCGCGAGCGACTTACTCAAACTAGAAAAAGCTGCATGCATCTTTGCCGTCATTGCACCGATTCGCTCGAAAGGCGATATGGCATCTACCGACTCGCCTCGACCAAAAGAGCGCAAGAGATCAACCGCCCACACCCAGCCATCCGTTGCGCCAGGTATGTAGCGCGAAACGGTCGCAATCAAGCACGGCTGACTTGATGGTGAGCCTTGCCAGGTAAGGGCCGCATCTAGTCGCGGTGTCAGTGCGGGTGAGGTTTGCAAAGCAAGTAACTTCTCGACCGCTGCCGAAGGCCTTGCTAATAACTGCCACTTCACCAAGTAGCGCTCATCAACAACAATCGACCTGTTGAGTTGATCTACGTCGACTGAGCGCTCTAACGCATTTGTTGGCGCAGCTAAAGGTAGGCCGGTCTTGGCAAAAGACTGCCAATTGAAATTCGCGTGCCAGCCAAATTCCATTTTCAACAGTGAAGTGCTGACTGCGTCGTCACTAACTACGCGGGTGCCCCCGTCCGATTGATTGATCTGTAGCGGCGAAACCAAAAGGCCCTTTTCGGTTTTGCTGATTGCCACGACTGATTCAAAGTTTGCGGCGGCAGGAAGCACCAAATGATCAACCAACTCGAAAGCATCACCCCAAGCCGCGGCCTCATTTCGCCTACGCGGGGGCAAAAGATCAAAAAGGGTGAGGCCTTGAAGTTGAGCTAGGACAGCGATTGGCTACTCACTGAAAGATCACTTGCCAGCGTTTGCTAGCGCCACCTGCTCGATGATTTCAGCACCGACTTTTGTTCCCTGACGCGATTGAATGGCCCGCGACACCTGCTGCAGCCTCTCTTTTAGGGCTGCGTCATTTAAGAGTGAATCCATTGCTTCATTCATCTCTTCGTCAGTGAACGCATAAGTAGCAAGTCTTCGGCCGAACCCAAGTTCATGAATACGTTGGGCGTTGTCGTATTGATCCCAAAACAGCGGTAGCAAGATCATGGGTTTACCAAAATGCAGTGACTCGGTGGTGGTGTTGTTGCCCCCGTGGGTGATAACCAGATCTACGTCACCAATGATTTTGGTCTGCGGCAAGAACTCAGCACCCACCATGTTCTCGGCCAGCTCGTATTGATCATGCTGAGGGCCTTTTGAAACTATGAACTTGTGTTTGGTCTTGCCCAGCACCGAAATGAGGCGTTTCATCAGATCAACGTCGGCACTGCCTAGCGAACCCAGCGAAAGATAGATAAGCGAACTATCAGCCGGTCGGTTCTTCACTTCGTCTGGTAGCGAATATGGCTCGTCGGTGGAACGAACTGAGGAATCCATTCGGTACCACTTGTCGCCCAAAGGTCGTTCTTTCGTGTAATCGGCTTCTTCAGGGTAGAGATAGATGTTTGCCTCGGCTGAATCATGAATGAACTCGAGATACGGCAACGGGTCGGTGCCATTGTCGATACAAAATTGATTGAATTTTTCCCAGATGGGTTTAAGGACTTTCTCGTACTCAGCTCGATACGCCTGCCATTGCGATTTGTCATCTTGGGGGTAGCCAGAAAACGTCGGTGCGACCCCGTCCCCTTTCATCTCAAGGGGGTTGCATGAAACCACGCGAATAAACGGCTTACCCCCCGTAACCAACGCAGGAAAAGTCAACACGTTATCTTCGACGATTACGTCTGGTTTGACCCGCTCGATTATCTCTTTTAGTTGCGGCTCGCAGTAGACAGCACCATCTATAAGTGCTTGAAATGTTGGTGCAATGAACGTAGAAATCTGTTCGATTGTCGGCTTGCGAAATTCAGGTGCCGTATCGCGGATGAAGTCCTTCCAGAATGCGCCTGCGTCTTGGGTCGCTGCGACTTCGGGGTCAGGCGGTGGCGCGAGATCTACTAAGTCTTCTTCGAAGCCCAGCGCTTCGAGTTTGCCTTTCCAAGAAGATTCAGCAGCAAACACGACTCGATGCCCTTTATCTTTCAAAATCTTGCCTAAGCCGATGCATTGATTGGTGGGCCCATAGGCCGATTCAGGCATGAACAAAATCGTCATTCGACGCTCAGCCATCAAACACTCCTTAGTTGGACGGGGCCCTTCGAACCAACTGGCGTAACGGTTGATATGGCTCAACCCTAGAACGCTGCCGAAGTTGGCTAGGCGCCCCTGCCGAAGGCGCCGCCACTCGCAGGCCTTCTAGGCTTGGTTGCAACTTGCAGCAACTGGTGCGAGTTGCGCTGGCAACCCGTCCACCTCGATCAAGAAAGACAGGAGCAAACATGCGACAAAGAGCGCTCACCAAGAAAGCTTCTTGGGCCGTGATCATGACGGCAGCGTTGGCAGTAGCAGGTTGTGGAGGTGGATCTGGGGGTGCAGCACTAGACCCGGAAGCTGATCTTTCACAGCAGACTTTGACGACTTCAGTCTGGGCTGGTTATTACCCAGAAGATTTGGCCGAGCAGTTTCAAGGTGCCGTAGGCACGCCACTAACCATCACTAATCACGCCACCAACGAAGAAATCATGGCCAAGTTGACGGCTGGCGGTGACTCGGGCATTGACGTTGCGTTCGTGTCAGGGCAATTCGCTCAAGCCTTAAACGAGGCGGGGCTGGTCGAACCGATTAACCCTGACTTTGTTCCTAACTTGGCGAACCTCTACCCCGAGGCACAGTCACTTGCCTATGACAAGGGCAACAAGTTCTCTGTTCCTTACGCATGGGGCACCACTGGTATCTGCTACCGAAGCGATTTGATAGCTGAACCGACCAGCTGGAACGACATCTTGGAGCCCTCGGCAGAAAACAAGGGCAAAGTCACCGCGCTTGCAACTGAGCGCTGGTTGATGCTGCCAGCACAAAAGGCTCTTGGCTTCTCAGCCAACACGACCGACGAGGGCGAGATGGAGCAGGTCAAGCAAAAGTTGATCGCTGCCAAGCCGAACTTGTTGGCTTATGACGACACAACGTTCTATTCACGCTTGGTTTCTGGTGAAGCGAACGCGGTTGTCGCTTGGGACGGCTGGTGCAACTACGGCACTGCCGAAGACCCAAACATCAAGTTCACCGTGCCAAAAGAAGGCAGTGACCTCTGGGCAGACACCATGGTGATCTTGAAGACGTCTAAGAACAAAGAGGCGGCACACGCCTTCATTAATTACATCTTGGACACCAACAACCACGCGTGGGTGGCCGAGAACATCTTGTACAAGGTGCCGAACAAGGCTTCTATGGACAAGGTGAAAGAACTCGTGGCGACCTTCCCGAATTTGGGAACTCAGCCAGCCGAGTTGCTAAAGGGCGAATCGTTAGTCGACCTTGGTGAAGCAGGACCTCTCTACACCAGGATCGCAACCGAGGTCACCTCTAGCTAGCAAGTTGGCTGCCACAGCCGAATTGGCGGGGCGCGACGCTGCAAAGCGTCGCGCCCTGTTACTACGTAGCGTCTTTGCCGGGCCAGGGCTGCTCTATGTAACGGCTTTCATGGCCGTGCCTGTCTTGCTCGTACTTGTTTCGTCGTTTTTTCAACGTGGGCGTTTTGGCGGGATCGTCTATCAGTTCACGCTAGAAAACTTCGCACGAGCTTTTGAACCCGTCTACGTGCGAGTATTCACCATTTCAATCGTCATTGCTGGCATCACGACTCTGCTCGCACTACTAATCGGCTACCCGACGGCCTATGCAATCGCGAAATTGCCCAAGAAGTGGAAGACAGTTGCGCTCGTTATGGTCGTGCTGCCTTTCTGGACCAACTTTCTAATTCGCACTTACGCGTGGATTTTGTTACTGAATTCTGAGGGCCCAGTAAACCAAACACTTTTGAACCTCGGCGTAATCGGTGCGCCGATTGGTTTCTTGTACACCCCGTCGGCGGTAGTTGTTGGGCTGCTCTACGCGTACTTGCCGTTAATGATTCTGCCGATTTACGCAGCGGTAGAGCGCCTTGACCCCGAGGTCGCTGAAGCCGCAAGCAATTTGGGTGCTTCGCGAGTCAGGGTCTTCTTTTCGATAACGCTGCCGCTTACGTTGCCCGGCGCGATGATTGGCGCGATCTTCGTCTTCGTGCCAAGCCTTGGCAATTTCATCGTGCCTGAACTCTTAGGCGGGGACAAAATCGCAACTGTCGGTAATTTGATTCGCGATCAGTTTTTGGTGGCAAGAGACTGGCCATTTGGTTCTGTGCTTGCGCTCTTTGTAATTTTATTGCTAGTCGGGTTGTTTGCATTGCAGGCCTACATAAGCCGGCGAATCAATGGGGTGGCTCGTGCGTGAACTCGGGTGGCTACGACTGCCGTTAGCGCTTACCTTCATATTTCTGTACATGCCGATTCTGGTGTTGAGCATCATGTCTTTTAATGCCAGCAAGATCCCGTTCGTTTGGACGGGGTTTAGCACGCGTTGGTACGTCGAACTGGCCAACAACGAAGAGATTCGCCAAGGATTCATAAACACCATGATCGTGGCGATTGGTGCAACCATCGTTGCCACGGCCCTGGGCACTTTGCTGGCAATCGGCTTGGCTCGCTATTTTCGCTCGGTAATTCTGGATGCCTACAGCTTGGCGCCCGCCATCGTCCCTGATTTGGTTCTAGCTATTGGGCTTTTGATGTTCTTTACCGCACTGAGTTTCTCGTTGAGTCTTTTCTCGGTATTGCTCTCACACGTTGTATTCGGAATGGCTTTCGTGGCCGCTGTCGTTACGGCAAGAATCGGACAAATCGACTCAAGTCTCGAAGAGGCAAGCCGAGACCTTGGGGCCTCAGCGGTTTCAACGTTCTTTCGAGTGACAGTGCCGAGCCTCGCACCGGCAATCATCGCCGGCGCGCTGCTGGTGTTCACACTAAGTATCGATGAATTCGTGATTGCGTTCTTTACCGATGGCCCTCGCACCCCAACTCTGCCCCTCGTCATTTATTCGATGGTGCGATTCGGGGTAACCCCGGAGGTCAATGCCCTAGGCACTTTGTTGCTATTGGTTAGCTTCACATTCGTGATTGCCGCGCAACGAATTACCAAATTGACAGATTCGATATGAGTGAGTTGGGTTTAAGGCAATGACGGTGAACCGAGACGTGTTACTTCACCTTGGCAACGTGAGCAAGAGTTTTGGCGACGTCAAAGCCGTCGAGAGTGTGTCGTTGGACATCTACGAAAATGAGTTTTTCGCTCTGTTGGGGCCCTCAGGCTGCGGCAAGACCACGTTGTTGCGCGCAATCGCCGGCTTTGAAGACGTCGATCAAGGTGAGATCCTCATCGAAACTGGGGGCCAATCACAGAACCTGTTGACGTTGGCGCCGAATAAGCGCCCGGTGAACCTGATGTTTCAGTCGTATGCGCTCTTCCCGCACATGAATGTTTTCAAAAATGTCGCCTACGGGTTAGAGCGTGAAGGCCTTGGTAAAGACGAGGTACGAAGAAGAGTTGACGAGGTCTTAAAGACCGTTGGGTTGACGGACAAAGCGAACGCTCGTCCGTCGCAACTTTCGGGTGGCCAAAAGCAACGTGTCGCTTTGGCGCGGGCAATCGTTAAGCGACCAAGAATGCTGCTTTTGGACGAGCCGCTCTCAGCACTTGACCGAAAGGTGCGGGCTGAAATGCAGGCCGAGCTCAAACGATTACAACACGAAGTCGGTATCACGTTCGTCGTGGTGACCCACGATCAAGAAGAGGCCATGAGCACGGCCGACCGAGTTGCCGTCATGAACGAAGGCAGAGTTCAACAGATTGCAGACCCCTTAACCCTTTACACCGAACCTGCCAACCGGTTCGTGGCCGATTTCATAGGTAACAGTTCGATGTTTGAAGGGGTTACCAACGCGAACGGGCTCGACTTCGCCGGCGTGCAATTACCTGCACGCAATTCGAGAGGGGTCAGTGGCGAGGCAGTTTTAGTTGTGCGTCCCGAGGATGTACTGATCGCGTCGTCGCGTGGGGGCTCGGGGTTATTAGAGGGTGAGGTGGTCGAGACTCACTTCTACGGCGGCTCGTCGTCGATCACGATTCGTGTCAGTGGAATGGCGCGATTGGTGTTCTCATCACACACGGGTTCACCAAAAAATCAGGTTGGGAGCTCAGTCTGGATCTCGTGGGAGCCTGAAAAGGCCCTATTATTGGCGCGATAACCAAGGGGGGTTAGTGAAGAAAACTGAGAGTTTGAAAGTTGGTTTGAGTTTGGTTACTGGCGCGATTGCACTTAGCGCATGTGGGGGAAGTGCCGAAACTGATGCACCGCCAAGAAACGGTAAGAACCAGTTGGCTAACCCCGCTTCGGTTTATTGCGTTGACCAGGGCGGCACTTTGGAGATCGCTCAAGAAGCTGAGGGCGAAGTCGGCTACTGCAATCTGCCTGACGGCACTCGTATCGAAGAGTGGGAGTACTACCGAACCAACAACAAGATCGAAGAGTAAGTCGGTAGGGGTTTTGGCGATGGAATACGCGTTGTCGACCAAGGTCAATGCGCCTTTTGCTGAAACGGTTGAGCGTGTGCGCGCTGCCCTTGCGACTCAAGGGTTTGGGGTTGTTAGCGAGATAGATATTGCCGGCACGTTAAAGAAGAAGATTGACGTTGATGTGCCGCCGCAGCTGATTCTCGGGGCGTGCAACGCCCGTCACGCCTACCGCGCCATGCAGGCTGAGCCGTCGATCTCGGTTTTGCTGCCGTGCAATGTCGTCGTGCGCGAAGTTGACGACGACACTTTGGTCGAGATGATCAACCCGCAAACGATGGTCGAGGTGACTAACAACGCCGAGATGCGCGCTGTTGCCGACGAAGTCAGCGCGATGTTGGGCGCGACCTTAAGCGAGTTAGAGCAGGCGGCTTAAGCCTTTCGGTTGGGCTTGAGAGTCCAGACTGTGCGGACTCGTCCAGTCACTTTGCCCTCTGCATTGGTGACTTCTGAGACAACTTCGAACTCTGGGCGTTTGCCCGCTGCGAGCTCTGCACGAATTTCGCCTTCGTTGCCGTTTAGTTTTGCGGTGGCCGTCAGTGGCCCCAGTGCGATAGAAAGAAACTCAATAGTTGCCGTCACTGGCAGCAAGGTGGCTTTACCAAGTAGGTCACTAAATGTTGCGAGCGCTGCCGCGCCAGTTGCTGATTCAGCGGCTGCGAACATGACTGCCGCATGCGGGCCGCCAACGTGATTGCGATTCTGCTCGGCATCTGGCAGGTGTACGACCGTTCGTTCGGGGCTCACTTCGCGATATTCGAGATTAAGGGTGCTAACTAACGGCACGAGTTGATGCATGGTCGCACCGATTTGATCAAGCGGGATCTTTGAACTCAATTTTCACCTTACTCCCCTTTTTTATGCCGAGCTGCTTTGCGGCACCGCTTCGTAGTTCTAGAACATATTGGACGGGGTCAGCACCTCGGCCGTAGATGGGGCAAATCTCGGTTTCACAGGGTGGGGCGCTAGGGGTGATTTTGCGAACGCGGTCTTTGTAGACGAAGACCATGTCGAGTGGGTGGTTGATGTCTTTTGTCCAGAAGGTGGCGGGTTCGGGTGGGTCGAAGACGAACAACATGCCGCGCTTTAGGGGCAGTTGCGGGCGGCCAATCATGCCGGTGCGGCGTTGTTCGGGTGTGGCTGCGACTTCGAGTGCGATTTTTTGGCCGGCGATTGTGGCGGTTGCCGTGATTGGTAGGTATTGCGGTGTTGCGGCTACTTGTGCGCTGGCGCTGGTGGTCGCTGCGGCTAACGCGATGCACGTGGTTGCAGCGCCAACGATCACCCTCGCCCACACACCAGCCAGACTAAGGCGGTGAGTCAGACGGTGAAGGCTCCTGGGGTGTTCCCACTTATCGCACTTATTGCGGCGGCAATCGTCGCGAACATCAACTTAGCCGTTGCCAACGTTGCACTACCAACGATCGGCGCACACTTTGGCGCATCGCAAGTTGCGATCAACTTGGTTGCAGTCGGGTTCACACTTGGGCTTGCCGCGTCCGTCCTGTACCTAGGTGCAATCGGCAATGCATATGGTCGCAAGAAACTGCTGCTGATAGGCCTAGTGCTCTCGATTCTGTTCGCCGCTGCCGCATCTTGGGCGCCCAACATCGAGATTCTTATCGTCGCGCGAGTACTTGGCGGGGTGGCAACCGGCATGGTCTACCCAGTAACCCTCGCCATGATCACTTCGATCTATTCGGGCAAACAACGTACGCAGGCAATCGCTCTGTGGTCTGGCATTGGTGCGGCCGCCTCAAGTGTTGGCGCAGCAATAACGGGGTGGCTATTGACATTCGCCTGGTGGGGCTCAGGGTTTGCAATAACTATTCCGTTGGGTGCGCTGGTTTTATTTATGTGCGTCTTCTTGCGCGACCAAGCGCGTGACAGCGCAGACAAACCTGACAACTTAAGCGGCGTGCTTTCAGTCGTGATGATCGCGACGTTGGTCGCAGCAATCACGTTCGCCCCAATGCCAGGCCGTAGCATCACCGCGCTGGCGCTGGCAATCATCGCCGTGGTAGCAGTCGCGATATTCATTAGCCGCCAACGAAAAATCGCCAACCCAATATTCGACCTTTCGATCGCAAGGCGCCCCCTCTTTTGGGTCGCTGCCATCGCAGGCCTAATCGTGTTCGGCTCGCTAATGGGGTCGTTCTTCATCGGCCAGCAGTTCTTACAAGACGTGCTTGGTTACACGACGCTTTCGGCCGGTCTTGCCATATTGCCGAGCGCACTTGGCATGGTGCTTTTCTCACCAGTTGCCGGCATTTTGATAAATCGCCTCGGCTCTCGTCCGACGTTGTTAATCGGTTTTGCGCTGTTGGCGATCGGGTTCGTGCTTATGTTCACGTGGAAGGCCGGGGTTACCTATACACCCGTGGGAATCGCTTACTTCTTACTTGGTGCGGGGGTGGCAATTGCAGCAGCACCCGCATCGCGCGCAATCATGGATTCAGTACCGCCGAGCCAACTTGGCATGGGATCTGCCACCAACGACTTACAACGAGACCTTGGCGGGGCGATCATGCAGTCAGTCATGGGCACGTTGTTAGTTGTGCGCTACGCCAGCGACTTTCGTGCTGCTTTTGCGAGTGCCCCGGCAAGTGACCAGCAAGAGTTGGGTAACACCGCGATGACACAGATCATGGCTTCGTATTCAGGCGCGCAAGAAGTCGCCAAGGGTTTACCCCAGGCCGACGCCACGCAATTGCTAACCGCCGCCCAAAACGCCTACACGGCGGGGTCGAATTGGGCCTTTGCTTTCGCGCTTTTAGCCGTTGCAATCGGCGCATTATTAGTTTTCTTGAAGTTTCCCAAAAAGCAAGAAGAAATCGCGTTGATTCAGCAGTATCAGAAGGGCCGTTAGTTAGAGTCTCGACATGATTAATCCGCGTGCAGTGCTAGCTGAGTTCGTAGGCACGATGGCATTGGTTGCAGCCATCGTCGGTGCAGGGTGGATGGGCGAAGACCTCGCCAATGGCCAACCTGCCTTGCAATTACTTGCCATCTCTGCAAGTGCCGGGGCGGTGTTGACCATTTTCATTATTGCGCTTGGGCCGATTTCGGGCGCGCACTTTAACCCCGCGGTTTCGTTGGTGGCCGCGCAACAGCGCCTGATCAATGGGCCGACGACTGTTGCTTACATCATCGCCCAAGTTGCTGGTGCGTGCGCGGGCGCGATCATCGCCAATGTGATGTTCGAATCGGGCGCGGTTTCACTTTCGGCTACCGAGCGGACGGGGGGCGATCTCTGGTTCTCTGAAGTCATCGCCACGGCTGGTTTGATTGTTTTGATTTTCGGGTTGATTCGCGTGGGCAAAGTGTTCGCGATAGGCCCCGTCGTCGGCCTTTATATAGCGGCGGCTCATTGGTTTACCTCGAGCACGTCGTTTGCCAACCCGGCTGTTGCAGTTGGTCGAATGCTTACCGACTCGATTACCGGTATCGCGCCCGAGTCGGTGCCGCTTTACATCGGGTTTGAGCTAGTTGGTGCTGTGGTCGGTGCGATTTTGGTCGCGATGATCTGGGTGACCAAAGCGACCAAAAAGGCGAAAGGTAAGAGGGCTAAGAAAGCTAGGCGTTAGCCGGCGGGCGCTGAGAGACTGCGAGGGTGAATGAGCGGCGGTCGGGGTGCGGGTGAGTGGTGGTGCGCGGGTAAAGCCGCTGTCGATCAATGAGATTTCGTGTGATGTGTTGGACGAGGTCGAGCCGCAATCGTTGGCCGTGACCTACACGTTTGAGGCGCCGAAGACGGGCGTGCCGGGCGCGCTGCCAATTCGGTTTACGGGCAAGTGGGTTGGGCCGCGCGCGGGCGTGGCCGGCGGCGGCGCAAGTGGTGGTGCCGCGAGCGGCGGCGCGGGGGCGAAATCTTTCGACGAAACCCGCAAGGTGCCACTCGTAATTCCTGGCGCCGGACGCATGTCTTACACAACTCGCTTTAACGGTGTGGCCAACGGCGAATGGGAAGTTCGCGCGCAGCCCCAAGCGCTAAACCTCAACCCCGTCAACACTCGCGGACGTTCAGGGCTCTCACTTGTCATAAACGAAATCTCCCCCGGCACACGCGTCGGCTCGTGGCCCGGCATGGTGCTACTTGGGGTCGCATTAGGCGCAGCGCTAATGCTTGGGCTCGCCGCTCGCGCAGGAATTTCATGGCCCGCGTTACTCGCCGTCCTAATCGTTTCGTCACTCATCGGCCTAGTGGGTGCGCGCCTGTATTACCTCGCCGAGTCGCGCAAAAAAGTCGCGTGGTTTTCAACCGCAGGGCTCTGCATTCAAGGTTTCGTCATCGGGTTTTTCGTCGCGTTGGTCGCGGGGTCTTATGTGATCGCCGCCCCACCACTTGAAGTCTTCGATTTCGCGGCACCAGGGCTGATGCTTGGCATGTTCGTCGGGCGCTTCGGATGCCTCTGGGGCGGCTGCTGTGTGGGCCGACAAACGGCGGCGTGGTACGGGGTGTGGTCGTCAGATAGGCGAATTGGTGCAAAACGTGTGCCTGTGCAGTTAATCGAAGGCGTTGGATCGCTATTAATTGGCGCGGTTGCGCTAGCGATCTTGCTAGCCGACCCTGCGGCCCCAAACGGGGCAATCTTCGTCGGCGTAGTTGCGGCGTATGTGTTGCTGCGGCAGTTGTTGTTTCCGTTGCGGGCGCTACCTCGAAAAACGAGTTGGGGGCGTTGGCTCGCATTGGGTCTGGCGGCTGCTGCGTTGATTGGCTCGATTGCAGCGATTGCTATCGGCTAGCGGGCGCCCCCGTCCGACACCTTTTCATAGACACTTACGAATTGCGGGCTCGCGAACAAATTAAATTCTGAACTCACGTGGCTTAGGCCCTTCTTGGTTGCGATCGCCGTGAGCTTCTTTGGCCACAGCCACTGACAATGAACTTGGCGCGCCTTAAACGGGTTGCCCAACAACGTGTACGCGGACGGCATCGCATACAAACCCTGAATCGGCTCAGCCGGGTAAATAAATAGCGCGCGTGCGCCGGGTTTGAGCACGCGAGAAATTTCAGCGAGCACGGCCGGCAGGTCAGGCATGTGTTCGAGCGAGTGCACGGCGAGGGCTTTGTCGAAACTTTCGGACGGGTAGTCGAGCTTTTCGGCACTCATTTGCACGACGCGATCGGTTACGGCGTTCTCGACTGAGTAAGGGTTGGCGTCGACGCCTATTGCGTCTATACCGTCTGCGGCGAGGGCGCGGGTAAGAAACCCGCGGCCGCATCCGATTTCGATTAGGCGCTCGCCGGGTGCGGGGGCTATGAGGCGATTGACCGTGTTTTGGTGGCGGCGATCGTGAACGTTAAGCAGCGCGTAACGCTTCGACTCGTATTTCGCCGCAGTACTCACCGGGTTGATGATAGATGACTAAGTCGACGTTATTTGAATCAGGTTTTTTGATTAAGCGGCCAAGTAACTTCGCTCGCTCACGATAATTGAGCTCATGGGTGAGCGGGTAGTGGTGATGGTGTCAGGTGGGGATTCAGTGACGCCGTTTACTTCGAATGACGCTGCGTGCGCGAGCGGGCTTGCCGCCGGAATGACGCTCACACAATTGCGTGAAAGCTTTATTGCCGCCGGGTTCAAAGTTTTTACCGCACCAGTTATGAATGGGCGGGGGCCAGTCGTAGACCCTGAGCCGTCGAGTTTTGGGGCTTTTGGTGAACAGCCCGAAGTCTTGCCGGCTGAGTTAACGATTAATTCGGTTGCGGATATTGACCTTGATGGCGAACACCTTGCGAGGTTTTTA
>Ga0194119_10004870_pt1 | contig 20407 bp, 22 predicted proteins | sample TA2MahC100mmetaG_FD_148620 | JGI IMG/M metagenome (GOLD analysis project Ga0194119, IMG submission 148620) | Freshwater microbial communities from Lake Tanganyika, Tanzania - TA2015018 Mahale Deep Cast 100m | ecosystem: Environmental > Aquatic > Freshwater > Lake | place: Tanzania: Lake...
ACGGGCGAGATCACCAGATCGAAAGGCTATAGCGTCGGATTGTTGGAGCAGGAGCCGCAGCTCGATGCCAAGAAGACGGTCAAGGACGTTGTGGAGGAAGGGAAGAAGGAACTGGTTGCACTGCTGAAGGAATATGAAGACGTGAGCAACAAGATCGGCGAAGCCGATCCCGATACGATGGAAAAGTTGTTGGACAAGCAGGCGCAACTGCAAGAGAAGATCGAGGCGGCGAACGGCTGGGAATTGGAAAACGAGCTCGACATCGCGATGGACGCCTTGCGTTGCCCGCCGGCCGATCAGAAGATCGGGAATCTGTCCGGCGGCGAGAAACGGCGTGTCGCGCTCTGCCGGCTCATGATTCAGGAGCCGGATATTCTTTTGCTCGACGAGCCGACGAACCATCTCGATGCCGAGTCTGTCCAATGGCTGGAACAGCATCTCCAGCAATATAAGGGCACGGTCATCGCCGTAACCCACGACCGCTATTTCCTCGACAATGTGGCCGGCTGGATTCTGGAATTAGATCGTGGTCACGGCATTCCCTTCCAAGGCAACTATTCCTCCTGGCTGGAGCAGAAGAAGGATCGTTTGGAAAAGGAAGAGAAGGCAGAGTCGAAACGGAAAAAGACCCTCGAACACGAGTTGGAGTGGATTCGCATGTCGCCCAAGGCTCGCCAATCCAAGGGGAAGGCGCGCTTGAACCGGTATGAGGAACTGGTCAATCAGCGGCAGGAATCGGTGGCGGAGGATTTGGAAATCTACATTCCGCCCGGACCTCGGCTGGGGGACGTGGTGGTCGAAGCCAAAGGGATCAGCAAGGGGTTCGCCGACAAGCTGCTCTACGAACAGGTGAATTTCAGTTTGCCGAAAGGCGGGATCGTCGGCGTGATTGGGCCGAATGGGGCCGGTAAGACGACCATGTTTAGGATGATCATCGGGAAGGACAAGCCGGATGCCGGGTTGATCAAGATCGGCGAGACGGTGAAGCTCGGCTACGTCGATCAAGATCGCAGCTTGGATGGCAACAAGACCGTGTACGAAATCATTTCCGACGGCCAGGAGACGATCAAGCTCGGTAAGGCCGAGGTGAATGCTCGCGGCTATTGTGCGCGGTTCAACTTCGCCGGGACGGATCAACAGAAGAAAGTGAAGGATCTGTCGGGTGGTGAACGCAATCGCGTCCATCTGGCCCGTATGTTGAAAGAAGGCGCCAACCTCATCATTTTGGACGAGCCGACGAACGATTTGGATGTGAATACGCTCCGTGCCCTCGAGGAGGGGTTGGAAAGCTTTGCTGGCTGTGCGGTGATCAGCAGCCACGACCGTTGGTTCCTTGACCGAATCGCCACGCACATCTTGGCTTTTGAAGGCGACAGCAAGGTCGTGTGGTTCGAAGGAAACTACAGCGAGTATGAGGCAGACCGAAAGAAGCGGCTCGGCAAAGAAGCCGATCAACCGCACCGAATTCGGTACCGGAAGCTCACGCGAAATTGACCGGCCGGGAGTCTTTGTCCCACTGCATTTGTTAGTCTTCAGCTTGCCCGCTGGACCATCTCGGGGACTGGTGGCTGCGCCTCAAGACTACTGTGAGGCCGGACGCTATTGTAGTGGATCCGCCATTATTCTGTCAGGATCTGCGCGTCCTTCAGCGTATCGAACAGGTCACCATCAAGGAACTGTGCCCGCATTTTTCCATTGAGCAATTTGATATACCCATTCTTCCAAGGGGAGCCCGGTTCGATATAGAGCGTTCTGGCACCTCCCGTTGCCAACCATGCCCGTAGCGCCTTAGCCGTAAACTCTGGACCGTTGTCCGAGCGGATGTGATCGGGAACGCCTCGCATGAGCATCACGTTCGCTAAGGTTTCGATCACTCCCTGCATCCTGGTGCTGTGTTCCACACGGATCGTCAAGGTTTCCCGGATGTATTCGTCGATGATGCAGGGCAGGCGCACTGGTCTGCCTCCATGCGTTCAGGTGGCCACGAAGTCATAGCTCCAGACGTGGTTCAGGCGCTCAGGGCGCAGACGGATGCAACTGCCGTTGTTCAGCCACAGTCGGTGCTGAGGCCGTTGCTTTCCAGGCACCTGCAGCGCCTCCCGGCGCTAGATGCGTTTCACCCGGTCGCGGCATACCCGCAAACTGCTGCGGTTCACCATGGCTGTGATCTGCCGGTAGCCGTAATGGCCATACTGACAGGCTAGACTGATGATGCACTGTGTGAGCCGGTTTTCAACCGGTCTGAGAATGGGCTGATAGCGTTGTGTGCCCTGAGGCTGGCTGAGGATACGGTAGACACGGCGCTGCGATACACCGTGGTGCTTGATGGCCTGCGCCACCGCCTACCGTCGCCGCTCGGAGCTTAGAAGTTTCCCTCAGCAGCGTCCGTGAGTAGGGCCTTCTCCAGCGCCAAGTCGGCCACCACGCGCTTCAGGTGCTGGTTCTCCCGTTCCTTTAGCCGCTGGGCCTGATCACCCTTCAGGTCGCTATACTCCTTGTGCCAGCGGTAGCAGGTGACATCCGTGATGCCCACGTCCTTGCAAACCAGGTGGATCGATTTGCCGCAGCTTCGCCACTGCCTGCTTCTGGCGATACTGTTTATTCGCCATCTATAGACTCCTTCTTCCGAGTTGAAAAATACAACATTCAGCCCGGCACAGAAAGAGTCAGTCAGGTCACAGTCGCGAGCAAGTCTCTGGCCGATACTCTGAATCGTTGGTTGTCCCAGGACATCGTTCCTTCGGACACAGCATCACGGGCGGCGTAGCCCATCTTTGTTGCGCATTTTTCTCGGGTCTGACATCTTCCAACCATCAGCCTAACGTCGTAGAATCATCTCTCAATTGATCATGTGCCGCTTGCTGCTCGCGCATGCATGCTGGACAGCGGCGGTAGCCGGCATCTAGGGAAGGTGAGTCCGATAGACGTTCCCTGTCAGCCCGGCATGGCCATGGACATCTCATGAAACTGCGTGTTGTCGTCACTGGGGCTGCGGGATTAATCGGGCAGTATGCCGTGAAGACGGCTGTTCGATGGGCGCCGCAATGGGAGATCCAGGCACTCACTCGTGCAGATCTCGATATAACGGACCACGTTGCCGCAGAACATGTCTTGCAACGCCTTCAACCCAGCGCAGTCATCCATTGCGCGGCCTTGAGCCGGACGAAGGATTGTGAGCGAGACCCCCAGCTGGCCCGTCGCATCAATGTGGACGCGACGGCTCATCTGGCTCGACTCTGCGCAGATATCCCCTTTATCTTCCTGTCTAGCGGTGAAGTGTTCGACGGCCGACGAGGGTGGTATCAGGAGGATGATCGTCCGGCGCCGATCAACGTGTATGGCAAGACCAAGGCTGAAGCCGAACAGGCTGTGCTGGAGAATTCGCGTCACACCGTAATTCGGATTGTCCTGACTGCCGGCACGTCTCGGAAGGGCGATCGAAGTTTTGTGGAAGATATGTGTCGGATGGCCAAGGCTGGGAAGAACGTGACGGTCTATGCGGACGAATTCCGCTGTCCGCTTCCGGCAGGGGTGATTGCGCGAGTCTTGTGGGAGCTTGTGCAACAAGATTGTCCGGGGCTCTATCATTTGGGCGGAAACGAACGCCTTTCACGCTGGGAGATTGGGGAGGCCTTGTTGCCCTGGTATCCAGAGCTGAACGGGCGATTAATCAAAGGTTCTTCACAGGATCACTGGGGCGCGCCTCGTCCCGCGGACCTTTCGTTGGCCTGCCAAAAAATCCAGCGACTCTTGTCGTTTCCCATTCCAGGTTTTCGAAGCTGGCTGGCTGACCCGATACGTCGAGATAGTGATCTCTGGGACTTTGAATTTAGCCCACCGTATTCATGAACACTTCTACTGCAACCGACGATACGCCACTGCGACAAGCTTGGCCGCAAGCTTCGCGCGGCCAGCGGGCGGGCTTGCCCCTCGCGAGCTTGACGTACTGTTTCACGTACGCCTCGCTTTCTCAGGGCTTCCACGCGCTCGTCTCGCCTGGCGTCTGGGCGGTATCGTCACGAACTGTCATGAATAATGGAGACTGACTCTCGTAAAGCATAAAGTCGGGTAAGGCGGAGGCATGGTGGATCCACAAAGCGGCATGATGGCATCAGATCCGTTGCCCTTGATCCTGACCGCCTATCTTGTGATGGCGGTGGTGATGGGGGGCTTGTGGGCGGTGCAACGAAACACGAGAAATGCCGCGATCGGCGATGTCGGCTGGTGCATGGGGCTCATGGTCTCCGTATTGTGGTACACCACTTTGGCTGACGTCGGGATCGAGCGAGTGCTCCTCACGGCGATGTTGGTGGGGCTCTATGCGGGCCGGCTGGGGTTATACATTCTCTTCAACCGCGTCATGGGCAAGCAGGAAGATGCTCGCTATCGCCATCTGCGGGAAGAATGGGGCGAGTCGGAGCCGGTCAAGATGTTCGTCTACTTTCAACTGCAAGCCGTGGCCGTCGCCGTGTTCTCCCTGCCATTTTTGGCGGTGCTCTGGAATCCACGGCCTCCATCCTCGTTGGTCGAACTGGTCGGACTCGTGATCTGGAGTGTAGCCATCTCCGGCGAAGCGAAGGCTGATCGGCAGCTAGCCCACTTCCGCGCTGATCCTCGGAATGAGTGCCGTGTGTGCCGGGAAGGGCTGTGGCGCTATTCACGCCATCCGAATTACTTCTTCGAATGGCTGCATTGGTGTTCGTATGTCGTCATGACCATGGGGGCGCCCGATTGGCCGTTCACGTGGATTGGGCCGATCGGCATGGGATGGATGCTACTCAAACTGACGGGGATTCCGAGGACCGAGGCGCAGGCATTACGAACCCGTGGCGAGGAATACCGGGAGTATCAGCAGACAACCAGCGCGTTCTTTCCCTGGTTTCACCGGAAAGCGTAGATCGGCTATTTCAAGTCTGCTAAGTGGGCTCGCGCGAGTTCAGCTTCTTTGCTGGACGGATAGGATCGGACAAGTTCTTCGTACAGCTCTTTGGCGTGGGGAATGTTCCCTTGGTTTTCTTCAAACGCAGCGGTCTCGAACAGCTCCTTGGCTTTATCGGAGCAGCCCAACAGCAAGAAAAGTCCAAGGACGCACCCTATCGATCGCATCGATATCTTGCCCATACGTGGCTCCTTCCGGGCGGTATCCTACCCGCTTGAGGCATGGCTGTCCAGATGGGCCAAGTCATCTCGTGACTGAGTCGATGGTGTAGCGTGGAGCCGTGACCGCTTCATTGCGGCACTTGGGACAGCGGCTGGGCCTGGTCAATTTCGCCCGATCACGAAACAGGAACCCGCAGTCGGAACAGACGGAGGGGTCCAGCACGAATCGCCGTGACCGGTCGCGCACCAGGTCTTTGATGACATGCGGCAGATGCTCTTTCACCCGGTGTTCCGGAATGCCGAGCAGTTGCGCCAATTGATAAGCCGACAAGCGTGTTTCAGTTAGCAGTTCGATGATACGTTGGCGTACCGTACGCTAGGGTGGCAGCATGGAGGCATGGTAAGCGAGTGCAAAGGGAAATGCCATGGGGGCAGGCCTCGCAGGGCTTCTCAAACGTTGCCGTCTTTGGTAGGCTGAGCGGCATCGTATGTGTTCAGAAGAGCATAACGAGCCTGCCATCCCGGAGGTAGCCATGACGATATCCACGAGGTTCTTTGAAATGCTGCGCATGCTGGGCCGTCTGTGGGCCGACCTTCCGTCCCTGGTTCGTCTGCTCAGAGCATGGAAGAAGGGTAGCTATTCAGGCCTTTCCGTGCGCACACTTGCATCGTTGGCCGCGGCGCTGCTCTATCTACTGAGTCCGGTAGATTTGGTGCTGGATTTCATTCCCGGAGTTGGCTTGCTCGACGATGTAGTCGTGCTGGCGCTCCTGCTCCAGAGTCTGGCGCAGGATCTCGCGGCCTTCCGCGCCTGGGAACAAAACCGCCGCTGAGTCCGGCAGGCCGCTGCTGAAGCCCTTTACTCTGTGTCAATGTAAAGACATGAGGGAGGCGTCTTGGCCGTCCAAAAGCTCAGCCGTAAAAATCAAATTGTCATTCCGATAAAAGCCGCGTAGGCTTTTAATGCAAGATTTCCACTGAAGAAATGACTTTTACTGTCCAATCTACCGGAGCCACCTCTGTTGTTCGTGAGCTTTCGTGAGTCTATCCTGTTCATAAGATCACCATGCACATATTCAATCAGGCGAGTCCCCCTAGGAATCATTGGCTCACGCTTGCGCTATTGAGCGGGCTACTTGGCGGCTGTGCAGGGATCGATTCGAGAGGGGATCTTCCTACAGTAGCCTCCGTCGATCTGACCCGCTATGCCGGGACTTGGTATGAGATCGCGCGGTTACCGATGTGGTTCCAGCGGCATTGTGTGGATTCAAAAGCGGTGTATGCAGTTCGATCAGATGGACGGGTCGGTGTGTATAACGAATGTGTGACCGACGACGGCGGGCTGGCTGCCGCTGATGGCGTGGCAACCGTGGTCGATACGAAGACAAACGCGCGGCTTATGGTGGTATTCGACAACTGGTTTGCGCGCTTGTTCGGGTCGTCCCGCGAGGGGAATTACTGGATTCTGGATCTTGATCCTGACTATCGCACGGCATTGGTGGGCACACCGGATCGACGGTATCTGTGGATTCTGGCCCGCGCGCCACAGATCGATGACGTAATCTATCGGAACCTTGTGCAACTGGCGCGAAAGTTCGGCTATCCCGTCGAGAATCTCATCCGCGATCAGCGACCCGGTTCCCCCTGGTAAGACACCGGGTACCGAGAAGGGATAGGGGGTCGCGTCTTGCAATCCAACATTGAGGAGACTCGGTAATGATCATGTGAATTTCTGCGCGTGGCTCATGCTCTTTGGGTCTGTCATAGCGGAACTATCAGAGGGCGGGTGTTGAGAGCATGCTCCTCGATAAAGCATATGGGCCTGCACTATGAAATGACCATTGGCACCCCAATTGACGGCCGTCTGTAGTGTGGTCGATAAACTGGTGAGCGTCGACGACTGCATGGTGCTGCGTCCGGCCTTAGGGATGACAGACGGTGAGGTCCTGAACGCCGGCAAATATCGATTCTGGTTTCTGCACACACTTCACGTATCACACTGCTGGGAAGCGGGACTGCTCTTTGAAGAAAATCATCGGACTCTCCTTTGCTCGGACCTGTTTCATCAGAATGGCGAGGTTGCGGCGACGACCCAATCGGATGTGGTGGGTCGTTCCAGACAGATGTTCGCGGAGCATCAGCAGGGCCTATCTGCCCTATTCGATGCTCACAGAGCGGACGTTTCAGCGACTGGCTGAGTTGCAGTCGAGGACGCTGGCGATGATGCACGGCTCGGTCGTTGTCGTTGACGGCGCCCGGGTGGTCCGCGATCTGGCAGTCATGTACAGAGAGGTCTTGGTTTCAGGGGCTGTTCCGCCTTGAACCGGAGAGGCTGCTCTGTCAGAATGTGATTCTGCATAGGGGTTGCACCATCATTATCCGGTCGGTCGGCCCGGTATCACTAGATGTCCGCAGCGACGGTAGAGATTTAGGTCATACGGTGTGTCAACGGGGAGGTCTGAGGAGATGAAGTTCCTCGCAGTGCATCCTGGTCCGCTCATGTATACGAAAATCTATCTGCGCTTGGAACCCCTCGGCCTTGAGATGGTGGCACAGGCGGTGCGCCAAGCAGGGCACAACGTCCGTCTAATCGATCTACAGGCCGATACCTGGAAAGACTACGAAGCGCTCATTACGAGTTGGAAGCCGGATGCCGTGGCGTTCGGCTGTAACTACCTGGCGAATGTCCCGGAAATCGTCGATCTAGCAAAGTTGACGAAGAGCCTGCTCCCTAATGCGTTTGTGTTTGTTGGGGGCCATAGTGCGTCCTTTGTGGCGCAGGACTTTTTAAAACACGGCGACGGCGCGATCGATTGCGTGTTCAAGGGTGAAGGCGAAGTGGCTGCACCTAAGCTGCTGGAAGCCATCGAGCACGATCGCAAGGCCATTACCCAAGTGCCTGGAGTCATCACTCTCGATGGAGAAGGACCCCCTGCGCAGTTCATCGAGAATCTCGACGATATCCGTCCGGCACGCGATCTGCTTCAAAACCGGCGTAAGTATTTCATCGGGGTGCTGGACCCCTGCGCCTCGGTCGAGTTCGCACGAGGCTGTCCCTGGGATTGCTCCTTCTGCAGCGCCTGGACCTTCTATGGCCGCAGTTATCGGACGGTCAGTCCGGAGAAGGCCGTGGAGGATCTGGAACGAATCGAAGAACCGGGGATCTTTCTGGTCGACGATGTGGCGTTCATCCAGGGCAAGCAGGGGATGGAAATCGGTGAGGGCGTGGCACGTCGCGGGATCAAGAAGCAGTACTATATGGAGACGCGCGGCGATGTCTTATTGCGCAATAAGGAAGTGTTCCAATTTTGGAAGACGTTGGGGCTCCAGTACATGTTTTTGGGCGTGGAAGCGATCGACGAAGAAGGGCTCAAGATGCACCGCAAGCGTATCTCGCTGGGCCGAAACTTCGAGGCGCTGGAGTTTGCGCGCTCACTCGGCATCACCGTTGCGATCAATTTGATCGCCGATCCGGACTGGGATCGTCGGCGATTTGAAGTCATCCGGCAGTGGTGTTTGGAAATTCCCGAGATTGTGAACATCAGCGTTAACACTCCGTATCCCGGCACCGAAAGCTGGGTCACCGAATCCCGTAAGTTTCAGACGCGAGATTACCGCCTGTTTGATATCCAACATTCCGTGTTGCCGACAAAGATGCCGTTACCGGAGTTCTACGAAGAACTGGTCAAGACGCAACAAGTCCTCAACAAGAAACATCTCGGTTGGGCCGCCCTCAAAGGGACGGCCAAGATCGCGGCGGGACATCTAATGCGCGGGCAGACCAACTTCATCAAGATGCTTTGGAAGTTCAACAGCGTCTACAATCCCAAGCTCCAAATCGCCGACCACCAACGCCCGGCGAAGTATGAGATGACGCTTCCATCGGCACCACAGGAAATCAAAAACGTGGATGCCAAGCAACTGTTTATCCTGCCGGCCAAGGGACGTCGAGGCCGCGCGCTCGACGAATCCAGCGAGCAATTTGTGGAAGCCACCCGCATGGGGACCAGCATTTAGCTGCACCCCCGGCACATTCATCACCGACGATCGAGACTGACAATCACGTTCTCTCATTAGGCAGCATCTTCTTGATGGAAGAATGCACGCTTCCGCGGTCCCTATTCTCATTCTATCCTGTTATACTGACCCTGTTCATTTTCCCCGGAGCCAACCGCCATGGGGATTCCTTCCTGGGATGAATTTGCCGAGATCGCACTGAAACGGCTTACTGCGTCGGGCGCGGAGTATGGCGACATTCGCATCCAACAGAGCACGACGGAAAGTATCCAGGGCGAAGACCGCCGCATTGCATCCATCAGAAACATCGAAGACTGCGGATTTGGCGTACGCGTGCTCTATCACGGCGCCTGGGGATTCGCCGCGAGTTCAATCCTGTCGTTAGAGGAGGTGCCCCGCGTTGCGGACCTTGCTGTGGAGATTGCGAAAGGCTCGGCATCGATCGCTGTTGAGAAAGTCCGGTTGGCCGAGGAGCCGGTGCATCGTGACTGTGTTCTAACCCCTTGCCAGATCGATCCGTTCAGCGTCTCGCTGGAGAAAAAAACCGACTTGCTGCTGACCACGATGGAAGCCTTGCATCGGCAGGCTGGGATTGTGCGCAGCAGTGCCAGTCTGTGGGCACGCCGGGACAGAAAGTTGTTCATGTCCACCGAGGGTGCACGCGTAGAGTTTGATCTCCTGGCCGGGCAGGGAGACTGTACCGCGACAGCCCTGCATAACGGCCGATTTGCGTCGCGCAGTTTCAATACGCCTCATCTTAGGAGGGGCTATGAACTGATTGAGGAAGCAGACTTTTTGCGCGAGGCGCCGCGTGTGGCAAACCAAGCGGTTGAAAAGATTCACGCTCCGATTGTTGATGCTGGAGTATATGACCTCATTCTCGATCCGGAACATCTATCCCTCACAATGCACGAATCCTGCGGCCATCCGAGCGAGCTGGACCGTGCGCTCGGCTACGAAGCCAATTACGCCGGAACGAGTTTTCTGACCACCGATAAGCAGGGCACATTTCGCTTTGGCTCTCCGCATGTGACGTTCGTGGCGGACAACACTGAGCCGGAGACGCTGGCCGCAACCGGCTATGATGACGACGGCGTGGCCTGCCAGCAATGGGATATCGTCCGTGATGGCATCTTCGTTGGGTACTGCACGAATCGGGAAGTGGCATCGAAGATCGGTGAAACACGGTCGCGCGGGTCGAATCGAGCAGACGGTTGGAACAGCGTGCCGATCGTGCGCATTGCCAATATTGGATTAGTCCCTGGCTCGGCGACACTTGATCAGCTGATCGGCGACGTTAAGCGGGGGATCTGTATCGAAGGCCATGGGTCCTACAGCATCGATCAGCGCCGCTATAACTTTCAGTTTGGCGGTGACGCCTTCTGGCTGATCGAGCATGGCCGGCGCACCCATATGCTGCGCGACGTGATCTATCATGGAATCACACCGGAATTCTGGAACAGCTGTGACGGTGTTGCCGACCGGTTATTTCGAAGACGCTATGGATTTATTACCTGTGGCAAGGGCCAGCCTGGTCAATCAGGGTGGATGACCCATGCGGCGGCGCCCGCACGGTTTCGACAGGTCGCCGTCATCAGAGGAGAGAGCTCGGGATGAGTGTACTCGCCGCCAAGCCCTGCCCTAAGATGATAAGTCGCGAGGAGTTTCGGTTCCTCGCCGACCTCGTCCTCACCAGATCCTCCGGCGACCAGACCATGGTCACGCTCCACGATCAGCATGGCGGCACGACCAGATTCGCGAACAACCAGGTGGTGCAGAATGTCAATACGCGGCGGGGGACGCTGACGGTGACGGTGGCCGTCGGTCGGCGGTGTGGTACCGCCGCGACGACGGATTTTACGGCCGGCTCGGTGCAAGATACGCTGATGCGGGCCGAGCGAATCGCCCGTGTGTCGCCCGACGATCCGGAATATCTTCCGCCTCCGGAGCCGCAGCCGTTTGCCGCTCGTGAAACGGCCAGGCCGGAGACGATGACGGCAGGGCCGACGCGTCGCCTCGAGTATGCGAACGAAGCCATTGGTCAATGCCGTATGGAGAATCTCATAGCGGCCGGAATTGTCTCGTCGTCGGTCGCGTCGATCGGAATTGCCGCCAACAATGGGCTATTTGGCTATGAAACACGGACAGATGCGCGATTCAGCCTTACGGTGCAGGCGGGCGATGCGACGGGATGGAATGCGGCGGCGCATCGGTCGATCGACCATCTCAAAATTCAAGAACGGACGTTGGTGGCGATTCAGAAGGCGAAATGTGGGCGAGAACCGCGCGAACTCCCTCCGGGGCCATATCCGGTGCTGCTCGAACCAGCCGCGGTGGCTGGGCTTTGGGCCTGGGTGCTGTGGTCGCTCGACGCCAAATCGTATGAGAAAGGGACGAGCCCGCTTGCAGGCAAGTTAAGGGAACGGATGCTGGACAAGCGCCTGACCCTGACCAACGCCCCCGGCCATCCCGATTTGCTCGGCATAGGATTCACCTCAGAAGGATTGCCGAGCGAACCATCGACATGGATCGATCACGGCGTGCTTACGCAACTGGCGTATGACCGGTTCACGGCCCAGGCTCACGGCATAAAGGCCATCCCGACGTTGGAGGCCCCTGTTTTGTCTATCGACGGTGCGGCCTGCGGCACTGTGATGGATCTTGTCAAACAAGTTAATCGTGCGATCCTCGTGACGAATTTCTGGTACATCCGTTCCGTCAATCCCAGCGATCTGACGTTGACTGGTATGACTCGCGATGGAACGTTTCTGGTCGAAAAGGGAGAGATTGTGGCCGGGATTAAGAATCTTCGATTCCACGACAGCCCCCTCCGAATCTTTCGGCAGATCGACGCCTGGACGATGCCGATGGAAACAGTCATTGCGGAAGCGGGGAAGATGCTGGCTCCGGCCATCGCCCTACCTGGGTTGCATTTTTCAAGCGCCACCAGATTTTAGAAGCTCAGAGAAAGCCCGTCAGCGGTCTGCAAGGTTTCTCGAGGGAAATCGAGAGAAAGCCATTGACTCTTTCTTTCGGCAGGCGTAGACAACAGGCAACCTCAGTATCAGGTGACAAGGCGCTCTGTGTGAGCATTTTCAGGCAGAGGATGACGGAGCTTCAGGCGGACAGGTGGTCGAGAACGGCGAGGAGAGAGCATGGGGCGCCGATTCAATGATGAACCGATCAATTTGATCCACCGCATCCCGTCTGCCGAACAACTGGATGCCGCTCGTTCTGCCAAGCCCACGTTTGCGTGCATGCTCTCTCAGAATGGAGCAACGTTATTCCGCTCCGCGATCGACACGTTTTCTTCTTCACTCGAAATGGCGCGACGTTCCGAATCGCAGGCCAACCAGGCTGCGTCAAGCGACCAGGTCGATGAACAAGGATCGCATCGTGGGCCGAAATCGGAGTGCCGTTCAGATGAGAGATGTGCAGAGAGAGTAGAGCCATATGCGCAACACCCTGCTGCGCGTTCTCAGTCGGCCGGGGCGGCGATGTCTTCCCTGCAGTCTCTCTCCGGTGTTTCCCACGAAGAAGAAATTGGCGAGCTTAGGACGTCTCTCTTGAAGCAACAGCAGGATATCGATCGTTTGTCTCACCGCTCAAATTCAAGAGTTGAAAGCTATCGTTCAGTCTCAGCAGCAAGTTCTTCTCTGCTTTGGGGAGAAATCGGAGCTGACGTCCGCTTCTTATAGGGAGGAGCGGGTCGCGTCCGCCGTGACCAAAGGAACCACCATGATTCGGATTCGCCCAAAGCCAGTCGTAAGAGACAAAGCACTGGCAAAGAAAGGCAACTCTATGCGAGCGTCACTGAATCTCTGAGACCTTACCGGAGTGTCACTGAGCGTGCGATCGTTTTATCCCCAGTCCAGCCGCATCCGTTCATCTTGGAACCCATGACAGATTTTGCAGCGCCGGCTAGCCGAATATTTAACGGATGTCTGTTATGCATTGCCGTGTGGGGGGGGGCTGACTCAATAGTCCATGCGGCCTCTCCTTCCGAGACGCGTTCATTCGTTCCGCTCTTCGACAATCTCGGCACGCTGCACCACTCCATCACGACGTCCTCCAGCCTTGCCCAACGGTATTTCGACGGTATTTCGATCAAGGTCTTCGGTTGGTCTATGCCTTCAACCACGAGGAAGCCGTGTTGGCATTCAAAGAGGCGGCTGCCATTGACCCCTCCGCCGCCATGGCTTATTGGGGCATCGCCCTAGCGCTGGGTCCTAATATCAATGCGGCCATGAATAAGCCACGGGAACGCCGCGCGCTAGAAGCTCTCCACCAAGCACAGGCACGGAGTGCCCACGCTAGCATCGCTGAACGACGGTATATCGATGCCTTGGGAAAACGGTACGCGGCCAAGGGCCGCACGCGAGCTACGCTTGACAAGGCCTATGCTGATGCCATGCGATTGGTGTGGCGAGAAGGATCCCAATACTGGGGTATTGTTCGCCGAAGCCTTGATGGATCTGCGGCCCTGGGATTTGTGGACGTCCAAGGGGCAGCCGAGACCTGGAACCGAAGAGATCGTCTCGACGTTGGAAGCGATTCTTGCGCGGCATCCCGATCATCCCGGAGCCTGTCATTACTATATACATGCTGTCGAAGCCTCACCCACACCGGAACGGGCTCTGTCCTGTGCAGAGCGGCTCCCTACGCTGATGCCGGGAGCTGGCCATTTGATGCATATGCCGGCTCACATTTACATGCGCGTGGGCAAATACCATCAAGCCGTGGAATGGAATGCACAAGCGGTCCATGTCGATCGGGGTTATCTGAGTGCTCGAAAAGTGGCGCAGGAGTATGCCGGCGGCTATATGCGCGTGGGCAAATACCATCAAGCCGCGGAATGGAATGCACAAGCGGTCCATGTCGATCGGGGTTATCTGAGTGCTCGAAAAGTGGCGCAGGAGTATGCCGGCGGCTATTACCCGCATAATCTGCATTTTCTCTGGGCCGCACTAGCCATGGAAGGGCGGCGCGATGAGTCGCTGAAGGTCGCCCGTGAACTGGCCCACATGATTTCTGAGGAAGATGCCCGGAAGGATAAGGGGAAAGAAGCGTATCTCTTAGTGCCGCTATGGTCGATGATTCGATTTGGGCAGGGGCATGAATTGCTGCGGGAACCGCCTCCGCGCAAGCATCTCCGCCTCCATCAAGGTATTTGGCGGCTGGGTCGAGGAATGGCGCTGGCGGGTACTGGCCATCTGCCCGGAGCCGAAGGTGAACATACGGTCTTGGCCGGGCTGGTGAAGCGGTTAGGACGAGACCGGACACCGGAGGAAAAGACGGAACGGGCCTTGCTCAAGATCGCGGAACGTTTACTGGCCGGTGAACTCGGAGGAAAAGACGGAACGGGCCTTGCTCAAGATCGCGGAACGTCTGCTGGCCGGTGAACTCGCCGCTCGTCACAGAAGGTACGACGAAGCCATCACCTGCTTCAAGGATGCCGTCAAATTGGAGGATGGTCTTCCATATATGGAGCCTCCGTTCTGGTCGGTTCCGGTCCGCCACTACTTGGGTGACATTCTCTTAATTGCAGGACAACCGGCTGATGCCGAAGCAATTTACCGAGCGGATCTTGCGAAAAATGCCGACAATGGATGGGCATTATTCGGATTGATGCGCAGCCTTCGCGATCAGGGAAAAAGCAGCGAGGCGGATACGATCGAACAGCAGTTCAAGGCGGCGTGGACCAACGCGGAGGTCACCTTAACAGCGTCTCGTTTCTGATACGTGGCAATAGGGAATCAGGGAGGGGCCATGCGGTTTATCGTGGGCGTAATGGGACCAGCCAAAGCCAAGAAAAAAGATCTCGATCATGCACGGATGCTGGGAGAGCTGATCGCTCGGCGCGGATGGGTCGTCCTGACCGGCGGACGTGACATCGGTGTCATGGATGCGGCGTGCGAAGGTGCCAAGCGGGTGAGGGGAAGTTTGACGATCGGAGTTCTCCCGACGGCCAAGGACAAAATTTCGCGCCATGTCGATGTGCCGATTATCACGGAAATGGGCAGTGGTCGCAACAACATCAATGTGCTGACCAGTCACGTCGTCGTCGCCTGCGGGCTGACCGGATCAGGCACCGTGTCAGAAGTCGCATTAGCCGTCAAAGCCGGGAGGCCGGTCATTCTGGTGGATGCTTCAGCGGAGGAGGTGGCGTTTTTTCGCAAATTAAACAAGCGGTTAGTCGTCTCCGCCTCGTCTCCAGAAGAGGCAATCGCGCTCATCATGAAGCAAGTGGAAGGCCACCGTAGGCACAGGCGGCATGCAGAATCCAATGAGTATGATGTGTTGTTTATTTGAGGTAAGGCGAGAAGCCGGACGGTTGAGCGTACCTGCTCATTTGTATGTGTCCCAATGTAATGTAAGAGTGCTCCAGTTTCTGCAACAGAGTAGGCAGGGGAGGACATATCCATGATTCTCATTCGCCATTCCATATCCGTCGTGCTGAGTCTCAGTTTATTGGGTAGTCTCACGTTCTGGTTGGCAAGTATCGATGCTAGAGCATCTGTTCCGGCGAAGGCCTATTTCGCCGGAGGGTGCTTCTGGTGCATGGAGGAAGCGTTTGAGCAAGTGGAGGGGGTAGTAATAGTCGTCTCAGGCTACATGGGCGGAACCGTGGCGAATCCCAGATACGAACAAGTTTCCGGGGGAAGTACCGGCCATGCGGAATCTGTCGAAGTCAGCTATGACCCAGCCAAAGTCAGTTATCAGAAATTACTCGATGCTTTTTGGCGCAATGTCGATCCCATCACGCCGAATGCCCAGTTCTGCGACCATGGCAATCAATACCGGTCCGCGGTGTTTTATGCGACGGATGAAGAACAGCGGCTGTCGGAGGAGTCGAGAGCGGCGATTGAACGGTCTAAGCGATTTTCCACCCCGATCGCCACACAATTGGTCAAAGCGTCCGTGTTTTATCCGGCAGAGGACTACCATCAGGACTACTACAAGAAGAATCCTCTCCGGTATAAACTGTACAAACACAATTGCGGGCGGGCCCAGCGATTGGAATTGCTGTGGGGTAAACCCTAATCGGCCGTTCCTTTCCTGCTACGCTGCGCACCGGTCGAAACCATGATACGCCTCAACAGGGCTGACAAAAGTGGCCAAGGTGTCCATCTCATGTCCTCATCCTGAAGCTTAGAAACAGCGCGGTGTGCTAAATAATTACATGTTTACGGATCAGTGCATCGGCATGCCTCTTGAGCAACTAGACGGTGACCCGGGTCCTTCCATGAAGCACGGAACGATCAGGTCACGATGTGGGGCTGACAAGACCGATATGGCCGTTCAATTCTAAAACCGTTCCATTACGCTGTGCCCTTATTGTTATCCTTGCAGACGTGATGGTTGCGGCCACCCCTGTTCCCACTAAGCTGGATTCGGAGGACCGGGTCCCCTTATTCTCAACAAGAAATTCGGCGTGCGATTACGTTTTATACCGACCAATACTGCCTGGATCCGGCATTGTTGCGTGCCGCGATCAAAACGGATTCGGATTTTCGTCAAGATACCGTGTGGCGAAAGGGAGCCTTTGGACTAATGCAGTTCACGTCGAATACCGCGGGGGCCCTGCGAGTTGCCGATGTCCGCGATTTTCTGCAAAGCATTCGAGGAGAGGCGAAGCAGCTGCGTCACCTGCTGAACCCCTATGAGAACGATTTGATTCTGGCCCTTGCTGCATATAATGCCGGGGTGCATCGAATCAAGGGAGGCAAGATTCCTTGAATCCGTGAAACGCGTTCGTATGTGCGGAAAGTGCTGCGGAATTACGAACGCTATAGGCACCCACGCCCATGCGGACATTTAGCCCCTCACTCATCCTGTGATTCCGATGCTGTCTCGAAAGCATGAAGCGGGCCGACGCAGTTTCATACACGAGTGTGGACGGGCAGTTGGGATGCTATAGGGGAAGCTTGACGGGTCAGTGGATGTTTGCGAGAAAGGAGGCCGACAATCAACGGAGGGAGACGCCACTATGACACGGACGATCAGTCGGCGGATGGCCAATTTAGCTCAGTCGGAAATTCGGGCGATGACACAAGCGTGCGCAAGCGCCAAAGGGCTCAACATGGCGCAAGGAGTGTGTGATACCCCGGTTCCCCCTATCGTGCTACAGGCCGCTGAGCGGGCGATTAAAGATGGGTACAATGTCTACACCCGCTTCGATGGGTTGCCGGAACTGCGGCAAGCCATCGCCGGAAAGCTGGCTGGCTACAATGGGATCAAGGCCGATCCCGAAAAAGAGATCGTCGTCAGCGCCGGAGCAACCGGGGCCTTCCATTGTGCCTGCGAGGCAGTTCTGAACCCTGGGGACGAAGTCATCTTGTTTGAACCGTACTATCAGTACCATATCAGTGCCTTGCTTGCGGTTGAGGCAGTTCCGGTGATTATGAATATGAGCACGCCAGGATGGACGTATATCCAGACACAACTGGAGCAGGCAATCACACCGAAGACCAAAGCTATTCTTGTCAATTCGCCCGGGAATCCATCCGGCAAGGTATGGACTCAAGTGGAGTTAGAGGTCATCGCGGAGCTTGCATGTCGGCATGATCTCTTTGTGTTCACCGACGAAATCTACGAATACTTTCTGTACGATGGACGGCGGCACGTCAGTATAGCCACACTGCCGGGTATGACCGAGCGGACTATTACCATCGGAGGTTATTCCAAGACATTCAGCGTGACAGGATGGCGCATTGGGTATTGTGTCGCGGCCGAACCGTGGGCGCAGGCGATCGGTGCCATGAGCGATTTGCTCTATGTGTGCGCTCCCGCCCCGCTTCAATTGGCCGTGGCGGTAGGGATCAATGAGTTGACTGCTGAGTTCTATCGAGATCTGGCGCACTCGTATCAAGCAAAACGAGATCAATTCTGCGGGGCCTTGGTCAAAGCCGGGCTGTGCCCGTCGATTCCAGAGGGCGCCTACTACGTGCTGGTCGATGTGTCTGCCCTGCCTGGCTCGACGGGAAAGGACCGCGCGCTGTATCTCCTAGATAAGACCGGCGTAGCCGGTGTGCCTGGAGAGGCTTTCTTCTCAGACTCAACTGGTGCTGGCTTCATTCGATTCAGCTATGCCAAGACCGACGAGGATCTCGATATAGCTTGTGAACGGATCCAGCGGGTACGCCAGTAACGCGTGAAGGCCATCCCGCGGTCTAACTAGGTCCAGAGTTCGAGCAGTCCATAGTTCCAATCCCACGCAGCAGATCGCGTGTCGTCAGAATACCGACGAGTCGGCGATGAGCATTCAGGAGCGGAACTGCGTGAATGCGCTCCTCCAGCATGAGACGGGCAATGTCTCTGACATTGGTGGTGGGGGCGGCGGAGACCACTTATCTGGTCATGAGGTCCGCCAAGTTTCGGTAAGCCACTTGGTTCTGGGATGTTGTGATCATCAGTTCAGAGACCTGACGCAATGAATCTCGATCAGAGATAATTTCCGCGAGTATGCCATGGACTAACGTGATCGGGAGGAGACGAATACTCCTGCACGTCATTTCTGCCCAAGCCTCACTTGCGGTACTGTCCGAAGAACGCGTATAAACCGGTGAGGACATGAGATCGTGGGCGAGAAGAGCCGCTTTCGCCTGTAGGTCTTGCTCGATCTGCTACTGGGAGGCGTTGTGCGTGGCTTTATAGTGGGTGGTCTGGCAGAGGCAGATGGTGGCTCTGGTCTCCCTGTGCCTCGATGGATTTCACATGCTCCAGCCGCTGAATGGTCGGCTTGACTGGATAGATCTCCGCGATACCACTGATTGCCGGAACGATGGGTATTGGGTGGTTTCTCAACACGGGTATCGGACGTTCAGGCAAATACCTAACCCCATCTCGGCGATCGTGCTGCACCCGGTTGCACTGACCGGCAAGACCGGTGTAGCGTACGCCGCATGAAGGATATCCGGTCTGTAGGTCGACAACTCGCAGCAAGCGTTCCTGGCCTATTTCGCGTCGTCGGACTGTTCGTTCTCGGCAGCATAGTCGGCGCATGCCATGCTCCAGGATGGGATGGGTACTTTTCTAGCGGCCTCGACCAGCTGACACAAGACAAGGTCCTGGATAGGTTCGGCCCACCCCACACGGCCAAGAACCCTGTCCTGGGTGGCGACAGTCTTTGGACGTACCGGATCTCGTTGGGTGAGAACGATTTGGATCGCTGGAGTCTGACCTTTCTGACAGAGCTGTCCCAATCAATGGGCGCGCTGATAGGAAAACCGAACGAGCAGCCAAAGTCGACGCTGTACTGTTATCAGTACACGCTGACATTTAACGAGGCGCACATCCTCAAGGATTGGAAGCGTGATGAATGTGTGCCGGGCACCAGAGATTCGCTGAAGGCCAACACGTTGAGACCCGCTCAGGAATGACGGTGGGAGAATCGCGGCCTGTGTTCGCTCGCGTAGGGAAATGGGGGTGAATCGGTTGCTTCCCTTTTTGCCCCTATGATATACATGCGGTCCGTATTGGCTATCGTAATAGGCTCACGAAGAACGTGAACCATTCGAGGCTACAGGTCTATGATCCGCTCGACATCGAGCGATGGCCAGTGGCAATCACAGTCTGTTTCTTTCTGAGGGAGGTGGGAATGGGCAAGATGATAAGGGCGGCATTTGTAGGCCTTGGGATGGTGGTGGCCGGAGCATCGGCGGCCCATGCGCTTCAGGCCGGTGGTGTTGAAGTCGGCAGTTTGGAAACCGGATCCGTTGTCGGGCAACCCTTCAAGGAACTGACGGTGGACGTATCATTCTATGCCATTGAAATCGGAGAGATGAAGACTTGGTATCCGCCGATGACCGTAATTGATTTTAAGACTCGTCCTGGATCGCCCGTTCTACTAAAGGTAACGAACAAAGCGACGGCGGAGCACGGTTTCCAGCTCAGCTCAACCGCGACGGACCGCACGACGCCGACTGTATTGGATACCAAATTGGTGCTCAAGCCGGGCGAAACGCAGTATATCGGTGTGCCTATCAGTGACTTGTTCTATAGTGCAGGAACGGTGCTGGAGTATCGCTGCCATCTTCATCCAGGTCATGTGGGCGGCAAGTTGCTGATGTTGAAGTAGCTGCCGGCCACGAAGAAAGAAAATTCAAGCGAGAATTAACGGCCTCAAGGACATGCTCCTTGAGGCTGTCGTATTTTCCGGGCGGTCCGTGAATTGGCTGTTGCAGTGTTCGGTCGCAGTGTTCGTTGGACCTCAAAAGCAGGAAGGCCTTGGTTTTGAGAAAAACCAAGGCCTTTCTGCAACAGCGGGAAGAGCGCTCGAATTAGTTTC
>Ga0194119_10004872_pt1 | contig 20405 bp, 17 predicted proteins | sample TA2MahC100mmetaG_FD_148620 | JGI IMG/M metagenome (GOLD analysis project Ga0194119, IMG submission 148620) | Freshwater microbial communities from Lake Tanganyika, Tanzania - TA2015018 Mahale Deep Cast 100m | ecosystem: Environmental > Aquatic > Freshwater > Lake | place: Tanzania: Lake...
TGACTTGGGTGCCATAGAATTGTCCTCCCTTTAGTTTATTCTTGCTTGGCCACCGGGTATGCCGGTACAGCGTCAGTGCGACTGCGGCCACGGGCATCCTGGTAGCTCACTTCCCAGGTGGGCGCCCAGGCCAGCACAACCATTTGTACGGCCACGTCTGTCTTGCGCGGGACAGTCCTGGTTTCTTGGAAGTCGCTGGCGGCGGCATCCCATTGCTGCGTCAGGGCGTTGGCTTCTTCCTCGATCTGGCTCTTGAGGTCATCCACCTCCGCCTTGAGCCGGGCGATGCTGGCCTCGGCCTCGGCGATGTCGGCCTTGGCCGAGCTGGTCAGGCGGCGCTTGGTGGCCGCCGTGGAGAGGCCGCGCAGGCTACGGCTCTTGCGCCCAAATAGCCCCAGGGCGCCGGCCACGGTGGACAGCCCAGAGAGCACCTCCTCACCCATCCGGCCTTTGTACTCCGCCTTACTCTCCTCCAGCGTTCGCTGTTCCCTGAGCAGCCTCTCCTCCAGGCGCTGGAGTTTGGTATTGTACTTGGCACGTAGCTTGTCCACCGCCGCGTCGCGCTGTTCACGCGCCGCCTGCTGGCAGCGCACGTGGAAATCGCGCTCCGCTTCCCCCGCTCGAGCGTACAGCTTCAGCGTCGGGTTGTAGGCCAGGCTGAAGGTCTGGTTGCGGTAGAGGTGATCGGCAAAATCGCCCTCTACTTTGGCCAGGGCCTTGGCGCTGCTGACCGCCGATGGCAGGTCGGCGACGAAGAAGGCGCCTGCCGCCGGGCTGTCTTCCAGGTCGCGCGGCTCCAGGTCCAGCGTCACAGCGTCTTTCCAGGACACCAGCCCCGCCCCGGCCGCCGACGGCAGCAGCAACGAGTAGTCCTGGCTCTCGTCCAGGCCCAGCTTACGGTCCGTGAAGCGAATGCTGGCCAGACCGAGCAGCGCCGGTTCGTAGACCAGGCGCTTTTCGCTGGGGGTGATGCTGCCGCCGACACGGTCGGCGATGGCGCGCAGGGCCTGGCTCTCCGTGACGGTCAGCGGCAGGTAGGCCTGCTTGATGCCCGGCGGCAGCACCGGCGGCTGGGCGATCAGGCCGGCCGGGGCTTTCGGCGTGACGATAGGGGCAGCAGCGGCCGCACCAAGGGCGGTCGGCTGGGCCAGAGCCGCCGCCTTGCGCTCGGCCATCAGGGTCTTGATCTGCTGGCGCGTCAACGGGCCGCGCAGGTAGCTCATGGCCCAGCGCGTGTTAAACACCACCGGCCCGGGCTGGTGTACGTTGTGCAGCAGGAAGATGCGGTTATCCAGCGAGGAGATCAGTTTGTCCAGGACCTTCGTATCGGTCAGCGTGCCGGCCTGGGCCATGGCGCTCTCCAGACCTTCCATCAGCCGGGCCTTGTCTCGCTCCGTCTGCAGCTTGCCGATGAACCACGTGCCGGCGTTGGTCAGCCCCTTGTAGTCCAGGTCTACCGGGTTCTGGGTGGTCAGCATCATGCCCAGGCCGAAGGCCCGCGCCTGCTTGAGCAGGGTCATCATGGGGCGCTTGCTCGGCGGCTCGGCTACGGGCGGGAAGAAGCCAAACACCTCATCCATGTAGACGATGGCCCGCAGGCTGGTGGTGCCGGGCTGGGCACGCAGCCAACTGATAATCTGCTCCAGTAAAATGGTGACGAAGAACATGCGCTCGGCGTCGTTCAGGTGGGCGATGTAGAAGATGCTGTGCCGCGGCTTGCCGGTCGAGGTGTAGAGCATGTTGGCGATGTCCAGGGGCTCGCCCTGCATCCAGGCGGCGAAGCTAGGGGAGGCGATGATGTTGTTGAGGGCCATGGCCAGGCCAAAGCGCTCCTTCTCCGGGTAGAAGGTCTCCACGTCAAAGACGCCGATTTGCTTGAACGGCGGCTTCTGCACGGCCAGGATCAGCCGGGCGATGTCCAGGTCTTGCCCGGCCCGCCAGGCGTTCTCGAAGATGGTGGAGAGCAGGATGTGCTCCCGGCTGCGCACCGGGTCGGCGGCGATGCCCACCAGGCCGAGCAGTGCCGAGACGGTGCCCAGAATGCGCTCGCGCAGCGTCTCGGATTCGGTGTCCCAGTCCAGTTTGGGCGCTTTAAAGCTGCTAATAATGCTGACGGGCAGGCCGGCATCGGAGCCGGGGGTGTAGATGGCGAAATCGGCGGCGCTCTTCAGCAGGCGGATGCGCTCGGGGCCTTCGTCCCAGCTCGCCAGGCCATCGCGCCAGGTCTGGGCTGTCTTGGCGGCGAAGTCTTCCACGCTCAGGCCCTTGCGCTTGGCATCGTCAGGGTTGATCCAGGGGAGAAAATCCTCGGGGCGCAGGTCGGGGAAGGTAAGCAGGAGGTTGGTGATGTCGCCTTTGGGGTCAATCAGGATGGCGGGCACGCCATCAATGGCGGCCTCCTCCAGCAGGCAGATGCACAGGCCGGTCTTGCCGCTGCCGGTCATGCCCACGCAGACGGCGTGGGTGGTCAGGTCACGGGAATCGTAATTGACCGGCCGATCGGGCAGGGCCTTCTTGGCCGCCAGGTCGTACTCACGACCCAGGAAAAAGCTACCGAGCTTCTCAATTAGTGGCATAGGATGCCCTCCTTAAGTCATGGAACCAGAGAAACCGGGTTTTTGTCTATGAATATGAAAAGTGGCTTCTGCCGGGGAAAAACCCGGTTTCTGGACTCAAGACAGTAAATCTTCCTGCAGGTTGATGACGATATATTACCATATTCCTGGTGGCGTGTCAACGACAAGCTTGGGCGGAGCAGGGCACTGTCAAAGTCTGCTGGCCGGCTGCGCCGGAGCGGGTTGCTGTCAGCCCCGATACATTACAAAGAATAAAATGTAGCGGGGCTGTCAGCAGATTCGGGTAGCAGATTAAGCAGATGCACCTCCAGTGGGCTAATCTGCTGAATCCTTCGGGCTGAGGCCCTCAGAGCCTGTCCTGAACGCAGTGAAGGGACGGCGTCTGCTACTGAAATCTGCTGTCAGCTCTCCCCCTACCCCACCCAGCCAGCCACTGCGCAGAAATTAGAGACTGCTCGGAAACTTCAGCCTTTGTCACTCTGAGCGCAGCGAAGGGGTCTCGCCCCCACATGGGCTGAGATGCTTCGCTGCGCTCAGCATGACAGTTTCTGTCTTGGCGCATGCCGCCCAACGGCATGGGGGTTCTACTCAGAAACTTGGCAGCATAGGCTGTCACTCTGAGCGCAGCGAAGGGGTCTCGCCCCCGCATGGGCTGAGATGCTTCGCTGCGCTCAGCATGACAGTTTCTGTCTTGGCGCATGCCGCCCAACGGCATGGGGTTCTCGCAATGACTCCAAAAGGGACTTTGACAGGGCCCTGTTGGCGAAAAATCCGGCATCTCCGGCGCGGCGCACGAGCGTAGGGCAGCGCCCGTGGCCTGCCGCCTGGGTATTTACAGAGCAGGGCGGCGGGCCGACAGGTCGGCCCGCCCTCCGACGACGATTTTGGTTAAAAATTCATAACCAGGGCGTCGATTTGCCCCTTTTCCTCTTGCTCTCAGCGCCCAGGTGTGGTAAAATAGGGGTGAGGGATGAGGGACGAGGGACGAGGGACGAGGGACGAGCGACGAGGAACGAGGGATGAGGGGCGAGGAGTGCGGGTAGTGTTCATGGGCACGCCGGTCTTCGCCGTGCCCATCCTGGAAGGGCTGTTGACCCAGGGATACCACGTTGTGGGCGTGGTCACCCAGCCCGACAAGCCGGCCGGCCGGGGGCAACAGGTGGCCGTCTCGCCGGTGAAGCGCCTGGCTCTGGAGCGCGAGTTGCCTGTGCTGCAGCCCAAGGGCTTCCGTCGGCCAGAGGCAGTAGAGCACCTGCGAGCCCTGGCGCCCGAGGTCATCGTGTTGGCCGCTTACGGCCACCTCCTGCCGCCAGCCGTGCTGGCCATCCCGCCTCTCGGCTGTCTCAACGTACACGCCTCGCTCCTGCCGCGCCACCGCGGCGCCGCGCCCATCAGCGCGGCCATCCTGGCCGGCGACGCTGTCACCGGCGTGACGATTATGCGTCTGGACGCCGGCATGGACACCGGCGACGTGCTGGCCCAGGCGCAACTGCCTATCCTGCCCGACGATACGACGGCCTCCCTGAGCGAGCGTCTGGCGCGCCTGGGCGCAACGCTTTTACTGGCCACGCTGCCCCGCTGGGCGGCGGGCCAGATCGTCCCGCAACCGCAGGAGCACGCCCAGGCGACCTACACGCACCCCGTACGCAAAGAAGACGGGCAGATCAACTGGCAGCGTCCGGCGGTAGCAATCGAGCGCCAGGTGCGGGCCTACTTCCCCTGGCCCAGTGCCCACACCACCTGGCAAGGCCGCCGGCTGCAAATCTGGCGCGCCACTGCCCGGAACGATGAGGCGCCGGGGAATCCTGGCGATGTTGTGCTCTGGCATAACGATTTGGCTGTGGTGACTGGCGAGGGAGTCCTGATTTTACACGAGCTACAGATAGAAGGGCGGCGACCTCTGCCCGCCGCCGATTTTGCCCGAGGGCAGCGTGGCTTTGTGGGGACGCGGTTAGGGAAATGAGTCAGAATTTAGCGGTAACACTCACGAATTTATCTCTAGCGCAGCTTGTGGAGTTCATGGCCAGTCTGGGCGAGCCAGCCTATCGCGCCCGGCAGGTCTATCGCTGGCTCTATCGCTCGCTGGCCGATGATTTCTCCGCCATGCACAACCTGCCCGCGGCCTTGCGGGCGCGGCTGGGCGAGGTGGCCCACCTGGGCGCACTCCAGCCGCTGACCACCCTGACCGCCGCCGACGGGCTCACGCGCAAGGTTCTCTTCCGCCTGGCCGACGGCAACGCAATTGAAAGCGTACTCATGCTCTACGCCCCGGGCAATGACTCCCGGGGGCGATGCACTGTTTGTGTTTCTACTCAGGCCGGCTGCGCCCTGGACTGCGCCTTTTGCGCCACCGGCAAGGGTGGCTTGATGCGTAACCTCACGGCGGGCGAGATCGTGGAGCAGGTGCTCTATTTTGCTCGCCAGTTTCCTTCGTCATTGCGAGCTGAAACCCTGAGCCGCAGCCCTGAACGCAGTGAAGGGGCGGCGAAGGGGCAGCGAAGCAATCTCTCTCATGGCGCAACAGTGAGATTGCTTCGTCGCTCCACTCCTCGCAATGACTCCCAAGAGGAAGCTGCAGTCCCCGGCGCCGCCGCCTCAACCATCACCAACGTCATCTTTGCCGGCATGGGCGAGCCGCTGGCCAACTATGCGGCCACCTGGGCGGCCGTGGAACGCCTGAACGATCCGGCGGGCTTTGGCCTGGGTGCCCGGCACATGACCATTTCCACGGCGGGGCTGCTACCTGGCATACGTCGTCTGGCGGGCGAGAAGCTGCAGGTGAATCTGGCCGTCTCCCTGCACGCCCCCGACGACGTTTTGCGCGCTCAGCTCATGCCTATTGCCCGCCGCTACCCCCTGGCCGCGCTGCTGGCCGCCTGCCGGGAGTACAGCGACAAAACTGGCCGGCGGGTTAGCTTCGAGTACCTCCTCATTGACGGGGTCAACAGCAGCCCTGCGCAGGCGCGACAGCTTGCCGCCCTGCTGGAGGGCATGCTCTGCCACGTCAACCTGATTCCCCTGAATCCCATCGCCGAGAGCCCCTGGCGTCCGCCCGGCCACGAGGTAGTGCTGGCCTTCGAGCGCGAGCTGGCGCGGCGGGGCATCGCCACCACGCTGCGCAGCGCGCGCGGCGTGGAGATTCAGGCCGCCTGCGGGCAGCTTCGGGCGCGGCAGGACGGTCGCACCAGAACAGCAGTGACGGTTCAGGGTTCGCTCGCCGTCGGCCTGCTGGGCCTGTTGCAGGCCATTGTGCTTGGATAGCTATATGGACGCACCCGTTCCGGACTGCCTCCGCTGTTGGCGTGGATGGCCTTTCTTGTGCTTTGAGGAGCAAGAGATGAGTCTACTCAGAAAGATCACCAATGGTGTCACCGACGAGAGTATTTACAGACGCATTGGCTGGATGTACGTTTCCTTCTTCCTGCTTTACGTGTCGGTAACTGCATTGAGCTACTATCTATTGCCTGAAGGGATCTTCCGAGGGAAACATCCGATCATCAGTCGGCTCCAGTTCGCACCCAATGTGTGGGTTTCAACGCTACAGATATTCGGATATAACCTCATTCCGACAACCCTCATTATCGCCTGTAACCTACTTGCGCAACAGTCCAGATGGGTCAAGGAAAGGTTTGTGCCGATAGGATACACGGCGTTCTGGGGGCTGACGATCGTATTTGCCGTGATCACGGGCTCCTGGTCGTTTGGTGTTGCCACCGCCGCCCCACCTCTCCATTATCGGCTGGTGGGCATGTTTGACATACTTCATCGCTCAGGACTTCTGGAGTTTTCTGCCTATCTGCTGGCAGCCGTCGTATCGTTCAAATTCACACTCTGGTACTCTGACCGCAAGACGATTATAGCGAGCAGAAACTGGAGAGAGGTCAAACTGACCAAATCTGAAAAGGTCTTCCTGCTGCTCGCCTTTGTCCTGCTGTTTTGTGGCGCCTACGTTGAATCCTGCCGGATAATTCAATTGACTGGATGAGGAACTTTCCAAAGCCAAGGGAGGGAGGCACGACGAATCCCTTGCGATCCTGAGCATCTTCTACGAAGCTGGGGAAACCCCCGCTACGGCTACCGCTGCGTGTGTGAGCTTTGAGGACAGGGTTATCCGTAAGTGTATGGAAGAAGGAGTAAAAGAATGAACCCCTTGTTTCTTCTATCGGGTATGGGAATGATGGCCATCGCTTTGGTAGCAGTGGTCTATTGGAAGCAGCGCAGCAAAGTGGCTTCAGCACTCTTTTTCTGGGGTGCTCTGGCGTGGGTGGCGGGAAATGTCCTGAAATCCATCGCTGTCATCCCAATGCCAACAATCATAGATAATGTCCGGGCCCTTTTGCCCAGGTACTTCTCGGAACCCCTATTGTGGTTGTATATCGGTCTGTTGACAGGGATCTTCGAGTGTGGAGCCACCCTTGGATTTGCTCACATCAGGAGAATACGCACCGTTAACTGGAGAGAAGCGGTGGGATTTGGCTTAGGTTTCGGAGCGATAGAAGCCTTTTGCTGGGGGCCTATTCCTTTCTGGTTATTCTCTTGATTATTCTGATTCCTGACAAGCTTCCGCCAGAATTGCTGCAATTGGCAATTTCTGCGAGAGCTTCACTTCTGGACATTCCCATCCCGATTGTTGAGAGGCTCATAGTTGTCCTGCTGCATGCCTTCTCATGCGTTCTTATTATCTACGCAGTGCGGACCAAGGAGTGGAAGTGGTTTTGGATATCCTTTCTCTACAAGACTGCCCTAGATGCAATTGCTGGGTCTATCCAAATCACGTATGGAGTGCAGAATCTTACAACTCTTGGGGCATGGATGGTGGAGATGATTCTTCTGCCTTTTGGGATCGTTGGGCTTTGGGGCTTAAGGACATTTCGACGTCGCTGGTGATTTAGGAGATCGCTCAGGAGCCTCTGGGCTGGTTACGGATCTAGATCTTCGTAGATGGGGAATCAAAGGGGATGCGCCATGGATCGTTGGCAATTCAAACGCAAGCTCCCCGGCTACATTGCCACAGGGTTATGCATCCTCGTCACAAGTTGGTGGACTACCTTCATGCTGGAGGAGATGTTCTTCGAAGGGTGGTATCGCCCCTTCGAGTGGCTTTTCTTCCTGCTGCCGGGGGCTGCCTGTCTGGCTCTCACGCTGGTGGCCATCACCTGGCCGCGCCTCGGTGGCTGGCTGCTCATCGTCATCGGCGGGGGCTTCAACGCCGCCTGGCTGTGGCGCTACCAGGTCACGCTCGGCTTTGGCCTGACTCTCCAGGAAGTGCTGACCATGTTCGCCGTGAGCGGCCTGCTAGTGCTGGTCGGCGGGTTGTTTCTGCTGGAGGGCTGGCGCCGGCGGCAAGCCATCGCCACCCCAGAGCCTCGCTGGTGGCGACGCATGCTACCTTACCTGCTGGCCATCGGCATCCCGGTGCTGCTCGGCGCGGCGGTGTCTATCGAGCCGGCCATGCGCCTGCCCGGCCGCGTGGATGATGGCTATCGGGGCGAGCGGCTCATCGAAGGACATGGTGTCACGCTGACCTGGGCGCCGGCTGGGCCGGGCTGGGGCAATGTCATGCCTATCCCCAATTGGAACCAGATCGCCCTCTATGGCCTGCCCCCGCTAGGTTTCACTGGCAAGGAGCACGGACGCGACGGGCAATGGGCACCGTGGAGAATAGACGGGGGAACAGGACGAAGGACGACAGACGAATAAGGAAGGTAGATTTTGCCGTTGGCCATTCGCCCTTGGTCCTTCGTCGTGCGTCCATAGAAAGAAAAAGCCAGCCTATTGCGGAAAGGCTGGCGTAGCGCGGGGGCTCGCCCTACGGCTTATCATTTGGCCGCGAGCTTCTGCTGCGTGCGCAGGCACTTGGTACAGACGTTAAGCTGCTTGGGAACGCCGTCCACGACTACCGTGGCCTTCTGGATGTTGGGCATCCACAGGCGATTGGTGCGGCGCTTAGAGTGGCTCACGTTATGTCCAAACTGCGGTCCCTTGCCACAAAGGTCACACTTGCCGGCCATTCAGGCACTCCTTTCGTGAGAAGACTGGTCTTTAAGACGGGCGCTATCATACCACAAAGGCCGTAATTTGGCAAGGGTTGGCGGGGCGCTACGACCTAACCCCCCTGCCCTCTTCCCTACGAAGGAAGGGGGAGCTGATTATCTTCTCTTTGAGGGGCTGGGGGGTGAGGTTAATCTTCGAGGTGAAATCCATGGATAAAGAGGTCAAGCGCGGCAAGATCGAGGTCTCGCCCCGCGCTATTGCCACCATCGCCGGCCGAGTAGTGCTAAGCTGCTACGGCGTGGTGGGGATGTCCACCAAATCGCTACGCGACGGCTTGGGGGTGCTCCTGCAGCGGGACTCCCCCCACCGGGGGATCGAAGTGCGCTTCGTGGATCACGAGCAGATCACCATTGACCTTTACGTGATCATTGAGTACGGCACCCGCATCTGCGAGGTGGCGCGCAACATCATGGAGACGGTCAAGTTTGCCGTGGAAAAGGCTCTGGGGCTGCCGGTGGTGCAGGTGAACGTCCACGTCCAGGGTCTACGCGTGAGCAACGTAGACTAGAATGATTTGCGATTGCCGATTTGCGATTTGCGATTTGCGATTGGCTATTGGCGATTTTGTGCTGTGGCAATCGGCAATCGAAAATCGGAAATCGGAAATCTGAAATCCTCGTGTGGGGGATAGTTTGACCGACAAGTCGCCGTCGGCCCAGAGCATCCGGTTTTGCGATGGGCAAACACTACGCCAGGTCTTCCAGGCCAGCACGGTCTGGCTGGAAAAACACGTCGCCCTGGTCAACTCCTTGAACGTCTATCCCGTACCCGATGGGGACACGGGCACGAACATGTTCCTCACCGCGCAGGCCGCGGGTAAGGAGCTGAACGGTTGCGCCGATAACTCTGCCTCTGGCGTGGTCAAGGCCCTGGCCCATGGGGCACTGATGGGGGCGCGCGGCAACTCTGGCGTCATATTTTCGCAGATTCTAAGAGGCATGGCCCGCAGCCTGGATGCCAAAGAGACCATGACCGCCGCCGATTTGGCCCTGGCCCTGGAAGAAGGCGCGGCGACGGCCTACAAGGGCGTGATCAAGCCTGTCGAGGGTACCATCCTCACCGTGGTGCGAGAAGCCGCCGCCGCAGCGACCAGCGCGGCCAAAGAGCACGACGACCTGGGCTACGTTCTCGAGCAGGTGGTTTCCGCCGCTCGCGAGTCCGTGGCCCGCACGCCCACGCTGCTGGCCGTGTTGCGCGAGGCAGGGGTGGTAGATGCCGGCGGCCAGGGGTTGTTTGTGCTTTTCGAAGGGGCCCTGCGCTTCCTGCACGGCGAGGCCCTGGAAGCGACCCCAGAGCTGGCAGTCGCCGCCGACATCGGCGCCCCTGCCGGGGGCTACGGCTACGACGTCCAGTTCGTCATCCAGGGCCAGAGCCTGCATGTCGAGGCCATCCGGGCGCGGATCGCCGCCATGGGCGAGTCCACCCTGGTGGTCGGTGATGACACGGCGGTCAAGGTGCACGTCCACGTCCCCGAGCCGGGGCCGGTGCTGGACTACGGAGCCAGCCTGGGGCACCTGAGCAAGGTCACGGTGGAGGACATGCAGGCCCAGTACCAGCAACTCTACCACGCCGCTCCGGCCCCCGTCGTGCCGCTGCCCCCTCCCGCGCCCGTGCCCACCGGCAACGTCGCCATTGTGGCCGTGGCCAGCGGGGAAGGGCTGAGTCGCGTGCTGCAGAGCCTGGGCGCCAGTCGCATCGTCCCTGGCGGCCAGACGATGAACCCGGCCACCGAGGATATTCTGCAGGCTATTGAAGACGTGACCGCCGATCAGGTCATCGTCCTGCCAAATAACAAGAACATCGTCCTGGCCGCCCAGCAGACCCGCGAGCTGACCAAGAAGCAGGTGGCCATCGTCCCTACGCACACGATTCCCCAGGGCGTGGCCGCTCTCCTGGCCTTCAACTACGGGGCCGATCTGGAGACCAATTGCCAGGCCATGGAGCGGGCCATCGCTCACGTGCAAACGGGCGAAGTCACCACGGCCGTGCGCAACACCCACGTCAACGGCCTGCAGATTCAGGCGGGCGCGGTCATTGGCTTGCTGAACGGGATGCTGACGGCCACAGGAATAAGCACCGAGGCAGTAGTGTACAGCCTCTTGGAGCAGATGGCTGCCCAGGAGCGGGAGATTATCACCCTATACTATGGACAGGGCGTGGCCCCCTCCCAGGCAGAGGCTCTGCGGCAAGAGATTCAACAGCGCTATTCCCGGCAGGAGGTGGAGCTGGTGGACGGCGGACAACCGCACTACAGCTTCATCATCTCGGTGGAATAGCAGTACTCAAGGCGCAATTGCGCACAACATGGGCTGAAAACAGCAGCTTGTAGGACAGGGCATTCGCCCCTGAGGGGCTCAGCCCCGAAGGGTCACCAACCTGTCTTACGGTCAGCTATTTTCAACCCGGGGAGGTTGGGTATGGCACGAGTTAAGATTGTTACCGATAGTACGTCGGACCTGCCACCCGCCCTGGTCAAGGAATGGGACATCACGGTGGTGCCTTTGCTGATTCATTTCGGCAGCGAGACCTACGTGGACCGGGTGAACATAAGCGAGGAGCAATTTTTCGCCCGGCTCACTGCCAGTCCCCTCCTGCCTACCACGTCGCCACCATCGGTCAAGGCTTTCCAGGACGTGTACGCCAAGCTAAGCCAGACCACCGACGCTATTCTTTCGGTGCACATCTCGTCCAAGCTTAGCGCCACCTACGCCGCGGCTGTGGCTGCCAGGGAGGCACTCACCAACCGCTGCCGCATCGTCATTGTGGACTCCACGCTGACCTCTATGGCCCTGGGCTTCATGGCCCTGAACGCCGCTAAGGCGGCCGCCGCCGGTGAGTCTCTGGACGATATTGCCGAGCAGGTGCGGGGCATGATCCCCCAGACGCACATCCTGTTCTTTGTGGACACGCTGGATTACTTGCAGAAGGGCGGTCGTATTGGCAAGGCGCAGGCGTTGATGAGCAACGTGCTCAACGTCAAGCCCCTGCTGCGCCTGGAGGACGGCGAGATCTACCCGGTGGAGCGCCTGCGCACGCGGGCCAAAGCCCTGGAGCGCCTGTACGAGTTTGTGGCCGACTTCCCCAAGATCGAGGAGCTGGCCATCTTGTACAGCACTACCCCTAATGAGGCCAACACCCTGGCCAGGCGCATTGATGCCATCTTCCCTCGCCAGCGCATCCAGTTGCTGCCGTACGGGCCGGTGCTGGGGGTGCATGTGGGGCCCGGGGCCATGGCCGTCGTCGTCTACGAGGGAGAGGAATGAGTTTTAGGGGCTAGGCATTCATTCATGGAGTGGGGGCCAAGAACCTATCCGAAAACTGTTAGATTTCAACTGTCATTGCGAGGAGCAGCCCTTCGCAGCCCTGAGTGAAGCGAATGGGCAGCGAAGGGCTGCGACGAAGCAATCTCCCTCATAGCGCAACAAAGAGATTGCTTCGCTGCGCTCGCAATGACGAATATAACATTCAATCTAACATGGCCGAGACCATAGCGAATGCTTGGCCCCTACAAAAGGCTAAGACGATGGCGAATAACTCGCCCTGGCAAAAGCCACCGCGGGTGCGGGTGGTGACGGACAGCGTCTCCGATATGCCGGTGGACCTGGCCGCCAGTCTGGGCATCACGGTCATACCCTGCAACGTGCAGTTCGGCCAGGAGGTGTTCCTGGACGGCATCAACCTGAGCCGCGAGGAGTTCTACGCCCGGCTGGTCGGCGGGCCCGTCTTGCCCACCACGTCTGCCCCGGCTGTCGGCATCTTCGAAGATACCTACCGCCGTCTGGCCGCAGAGGCAGAGGGCGCCGGCGCCCCGCTGGAGGGCATCGTGACCATCCACGCCGCCGCCAACCTCAGCGCCATCTACAACTCCGCTCGTCTGGGGGCGGAGGCGGCGGCACCGGCCGTGCGGGTGGTGGCCGTAGACTCCCAACAGGTGTCCATGAGCATCGGCTGGCTGTGCGTTGTCGCCGCCCGCCTGGCCGCCGCGGGTCACTCCCTGGCCGAGATCGTGGCGCAGGTACAGGCGCTGGTCCCCCGCGCTCGCCTGATGGCTTTTCTGGACACGCTGCAGTTCGTCCAGCGCAGTGGTCGGATCGGCAAGGCGCAATTCCTGCTGGGCATGCTGCTGAGCATCAAGCCGCTCCTGGAGGTACGTGGCGGGGAGTTGCTGCCGCTGGGGACGGTACGCACTCGCAGCCGGGCCATCGAGCGGCTGGTGGAGCTTGGCGCCAGCCTGGCTCCCTACGAGGAGTTGGCGGTCATGCACGCCCGCGCCCCAGAGGTGGCACAACAAGTGGCCGATATGCTGGCGGCCTGGCATCCCCGGGAGCGCATCGTCATCGGTGAGATCGGTGTAGTGTTAGGCACCCACACGGGACCAGGGGCCGTGGGGATTGGCGGCTTGCAGGCGGCTAGACCTGAAAAGTGAAGCGTGAAACGTGTTGCGTGGTGCGTGTTGCGTTGGTGCCTAACGGAACACGCAATACGTCTCCCAGACGCAGTAGAGTACAGTCAAAAGTGAGCCAGCCGCCAGAGAGAATAATGGGAGGTTATGGTGAGAATTCCAGAGTCAGCGTTCTACAAACTGGCGAAGATCTTGGATCTGGAGCAAAATAAGGGTTACCAGGCCAGATCAGTTATCGGTGGATTAGAGAAGTACACCCAGCGTTGGGTCACCGAGGCCAAGTTGGAAGCCGGGGCCGAGCAGGCCACGCAGATTGAGGCCATCGCCAATCTATTCCAGGGGTACTTTGAGCAGGACCTGGCCGGGCGAGAGAAGGCCGTGACTGAGGCGCAACGTCAACTGACGGAATGGCGCGACAAGGGCCTGTGGGCCCCGCCTCAGCGGGAGCGGCGCAGCCCGCGCCAGGCTTTTGCTGCCGGTGGGGAAGCACCGTCCGAGGCAGCGCCGCCCTTCCCCGAAGGCAGTGCTGTCGCTCCTGGCGTCGCTCAACCCACCGTCGAGGTCGGCCCGCCACCACCACCGCCCGGTGGCTATCGAGCCACACCCTTCCGGCCCGCCGTGCTCAGCCTCGATTCGCCGGTCAGCGTCCTGCCGGGGGTGAGCGGCGTCTACGCTGGCCGCCTGCATCGCCTGGGCGTGCGCACGATTCGCGATCTGCTGCACCTCTTCCCGCGCCACTACAACGACTACAGCAAGATGCAGAAGATCAGCCAGGTGCGCATCGGCGGCGAGCCGCAGACCATCGTGGGCACCATCCAGGAGGTGCAGAACGTCCCCACCCGCCGGGGCATCATGCGCACCGAGGCCGTCATCATGGACGAGACGGGGCAGGCGCAGGCCGTCTGGTTCAACCAGCCTTACCTGGCCCAAAGCCTGACTCGTGGGGCGCAAGTCGTCATCAGTGGCCGCACGGATCAATTCCTGGGGAAGGCCGTCTTCCAATCGCCGGAGTACGAGCTCCTGGAATCGGAAGACCTCATCCACACCGGGCGTCTGGTGCCCGTCTACCCGCTCACCGAGGGGATAGGGCCACGCTGGATGCGCCGCCTGGTCAAGCGCACGGTGGATCGCTGGACGCCGGAAGTAGTGGATCACCTGCCGGCTATGCTGCGCCAGCGGGCCAACCTGCTGGACCTGCCCATGGCCCTCAGCCAGATCCACTTCCCGGACAGCGAAGACTCCCTGGGTCGGGCGCGGCGGCGTCTGGCCTTCGACGAGTTCCTCCTCATCCAGCTTGGCGTGCTGCAACGCAAGCAGGAGTGGCAGGACGGGCAGCCTGGAAACGCCATGCAGGTCAACAACGGGCTGGTGCGTTCCTTTGTGGACTCCCTGCCCTTCACCCTCACCGGCGCTCAGGAGCGAGCCCTGAACGAAATCCTGGCCGACATGCATAAGCCCAAACCCATGGCCCGCCTGCTGCAGGGCGAGGTCGGCTCCGGCAAGACCGTAGTGGCGGCTGCGGCTATCCTGGTGGCGGTCAACAACGGCTTCCAGGCCGCGGTCATGGCCCCCACGGAAATCCTGGCCGAGCAGCACTACAAAACCATCACCAACCTGTTCGCCGAGGCCGAGAGCAAGGGGCAGGGCCGGGGCGATCTGGCCGTGACTCCCACGGTGCGTCTCCTCACCGGCAGCCTGCGCAACAGCGATAAGGTCAGCCTGCACGACGAGATCGCCGCCGGTAACGTAGACGTCGTGGTGGGGACGCATGCCCTGATTCAGGAGCAGGTGGACTTCCGGCGTCTGGGCTTCATCGTCATAGACGAGCAGCACCGCTTTGGCGTGATGCAGCGGGCGACGCTGCGCCAAAAGGGCCTGGCCAGCGGCAATGGCGCCACCCCGCACGTGCTGGTGATGACGGCCACCCCTATCCCCCGCACCCTGGCCCTGACCATCTACGGCGACCTGGACATCTCGGTCATTGACGAGCTGCCGCCGGGCCGCCGGGAGATCAAGACCTACTGGCTCACCCCGCGCATTCGGGAGCGAGCTTACAACTTTATCCGCAAGGAAGTGACCGCCGGCCGCCAGGCCTTCATCATCTGCCCCCTCATCGAGGAGTCGGAATTCCTGGAGACCAAGGCCGCCGTGGCCGAGTACGAGCGCCTGCAAAGCGAGATCTTCCCCGACCTGCGCCTGGGCCTGCTGCACGGTCGCCTGCGCCCCCACGAGAAAGACATGGTCATGAACGCCTTCCGCCAGGGGCAGTTAGACATCCTGGTGTCCACGCCTGTAGTGGAGGTGGGCATTGACGTGCCCAACGCCACGGTCATGCTGATCGAAGGGGCCGACCGCTTTGGACTGGCGCAGTTGCACCAGTTCCGCGGCCGGGTGGGGCGCGGCGAGCATCAGTCCTACTGCCTGCTCCTGGCCGACTCGCCATCCATCGAAGGGCAGGAGCGTCTGCAGGCCATCACGCGCACCCAGGACGGCTTTGCCCTGGCCGAGGAAGACCTGAAGATGCGTGGGCCGGGCGAATTCTTCGGCACGCGGCAGAGTGGCCTGCCCGACCTGAAGATCGCCAAGCTGTCCGACGTGAGCATCCTGGAGCAGGCCCGGACGGAAGCGCAGACCCTTTTCGCCCAGGATCGCAAGCTGGAGCGGCCGGAGCACCGCCTGCTGGCGCAGAAGGTGGCCGCCTTCTGGCAGGTCAAAGGCGAGGGCGATCTGAGTTGAAAATCAGCAAATCGGCAAATCAGCAATTTGTGATTTGCGATTTGCTGATTTGCTGATTTGCTGATTTGCTGATTTACTACGGTGAGAGTTATTGCCGGAGAGGCCAAAGGCCATCACCTCAAAGCCCCCCGCGGCCTGGCGACGCGCCCCACGGCGGACAAGATTCGTGGGGCCATCTTTGCCATGGTGGAGTCGCTGCTGGATCTGGAGGGGGCGCGGGTGCTCGATCTGTACGCCGGCAGCGGCGCTTTGGGCATCGAGGCGCTATCGCGCGGGGCGGCCTGGGCGGACCTGGTGGAGGCCAGCGCCGGCTGCTGCCGGGTGATCGCCGAGAATCTGGCCCATACCAAGCTGGCCGGGCGGGCCAGGGTGCACTGCCGCCCGGTGGAGCAGGCGCTCTGGACTTTTCCCGGCAAATATGATTTAATACTCCTGGACCCACCATACGCCGATCCGGGCCTACCTGGCTTGCTGGAGCGGCTGGCGGGTAGCTCGCTGCTGCAGCCGGGGGCCCTGGTGGTGGCGGAACACTCCAAACGCACCCCACTCGCCGCCGGCTATGGCCAACTGGTGCGGCTCAAGGAGCGCCGCCACGGCGACACCGTCGTTTCCATCTATCGCCTGATCAATGACGCAGAGGCGATTCGTGAATCGCCCGTTGAGAGCCGATCTGAAAAGTAGCTGGCCGGGCTCCTACGCCCGGCTGCCGGCGGCATGGGAGCCGCCTCCACTAGGCTTTTCAGACAGCTTCTGAGGGAGGGGTGAAATAATTACCGCTCTTTATCCCGGCAGCTTCGACCCGGTGCACAACGGCCACGTGGACATCGCCGCCCGCGCTGCCAGCCTCTTCGACCGGCTGGTGGTGGCCATCTACGATACCCCATCCAAGCGCCTCTTCTTCTCCACCGCCGAACGGGTGGACATGATGCGCCAGGCCCTGCAAGCGCTGCCCAACGCCCAGGTGGCCAGCTACCGTGGGCTGACGGTGGATTTTGCGCGCCAGGTGGGAGCCAAAGTCATTGTCCGGGGCCTGCGGGTAATCTCCGACTTTGAGTTGGAGTACCAGATGTCCCTCACCAACCACAAGCTGGCCCCGGAGATAGACATGGTCTGTCTGATGACCAGCCTGGAGTATGCCTTTGTGAGCTCCACCATCGTCAAGGAGGTGGCGGCACTGGGGGGCTGTGTCGAACAGTTTGTGCCCACCCACGTGGCGCGTGCCCTGGCGGATAGGTTCCATGGCCGTGAGGAGACGGGGGGGCCGCCAGCCCATCTCATGCACGATTAAGAATTTACGATTTCCGATTTTCGATTTCCGATTGGCGGTTGACGTTTGACGGGTCGCCAATCGCCAATCGAAAATCGGCAATCGCCAATCATCGGGAAGGGAGGGACTGCACATAGACATCCTGCACCTTGTGGATCGTCTAGAGGCCCTATTGAACGCCGGCTGGCGCATCCCCTTTACCCGCAAAGCCGTCATTGACGAGCGCCATTGTCTGGATCTCATTGACCGGATGCGCATCGCTATCCCGCAGGAGATCGCGCAGGCCAAACGGGTGCTGCAAGACAGGGAGGAAATCCTCGCTCAGGCCAGGCTGGAGGCGGAGCGCATCGTGGATCAGGGGCACGAGCAGGCGAATTTCATCATCCAGGAAAAGGGGCTACTCAAGGCCGTCGAAGAGAAGTCGCAGGCCATCATGGAAGAGGCGCGGGCCAGGGCGCGGGAGACGCAGGCCGGAGCAGACGACTATGCCCTGGACGCCCTGACGATGCTGGAAGGCGAGCTGGACAAGATCATGGCGCAGGTCCAGCACGGCATTGACCTCCTGAGCAAAGACAAGGGCGCCAGGTCTCGCCCTGCGGAAACGCCGCCCGCGCCGCGCTGAGGAGGAAAGCGTATGTCTGACCTGGCCATCGTCTGAAGCAAATCCTTGCGAAGGTTCCGAACCTTCGCAAGGATGATTGTAAGGGAGCGTATGTCTGACCTGGCCGTCGTCATTGTCAGCTTTAACACCCGCGACCTGCTGCGCGATTGCCTGCATTCGCTTGTTTCAAGTTCCAAGTTTCAAGTTCCAGGTTCCCGGTCGCTGAACGTGGAACATGAAACTTGGAACGTGAAACCTGGAACGTCGAACCCGGAGATCGTCGTCGTGGACAATGCCTCCACGGATGGCAGTGCGGCGATGGTGCGCGCCGAGTTCCCCCACGTCACTGTCCTGGAGGCCCCGACCAACATCGGCTACGGGCCGGCGAACAACCTGGGGCTGCGGCACGTGTTAGCCGCCGCCGAGGCCCCGCCCTACATCCTGCTGCTGAACCCCGACACGCTCATGCCGCCCGACGGTCTGGCCCGCTTGGTGGCCTTCCTGGAGGAGCACCCGCAGGCCGGCGTGGTAGGCCCCAAGCTGGTGCGCGCCGACGGTAGCCTGGACCTGGCCTGTCGCCGCAGTTTTCCCTCGCCGGCCGTCTCGTTCTATCGGCTGGTGGGGCTGAGCCGGCTCTTCCCCCGCAGCCCCCGCTTTGGCCGCTACAACCTGACTTATCTTGATGCCGATCAGCCGACGGAGATGGACTCCGGCGTGGGGGCCTGTATGCTCATCCGGCGGGAAGCCCTGGAGCAGGCGGGCCTCTTCGACGAGGCGTTCTTCATGTACGGCGAGGACCTGGACCTCTGCTATCGCCTCAAGCAGTGCGGCTGGCGGGTGCATTATTATCCGGCGGTGCAGGTTTTGCATTACAAGGGGCAAGCCAGCAAACAGCTCGCCGACAAAGCCACCTACGAGTTTTATCGGGCTATGCTGCTGTTTCACCGCAAGCATTACGCCCGGAACACCTTCTTTCTGGGCAACTGGCTGATTACGACTGGCATTTTTGTCTTCGGTGGCGTCGCCCAGTTGCGCAATCGGCTGCGCCCAGCCGAGCAGCGCCGGGTGGGCAGCGCCTGAGTATTTGGTATTGGACGCAGATTAACGCCGATGGACGCGGATTGTTTATAAAATCAAAAAATCTGCGTACGTAGCCAGGGCCGAAGCATCGGCCCCCCGTGCGCGGGGCGTTTATCTGCGTCCCAGGCAGAGACATGCGGAGCAAGACAGTTCGTTTTTTCATGGCCGCCCTGGTCGTGGTGGATGCGGCCATGATTGCCCTGGCCTTCGTGCTGGCCTATCATCTGCGGCTGCGCACGGAATACCCGCCGCCGGTGAAGATTCCACCCCTCAGCGATTACCTGGGGATGCTGCTGATCCAGGTCGTAGTGCTGCTGGTGGTTTTTGGCGTCTACAAGCTCTACGTGATCCGGCGGGCCGCCTCACGCATTGACGAGCTGTACACCGTGTTCGTCGCCGTGTCCGTGGGCACGCTGATCACCATCGCCCTCACCTCGCTGGTGCTGAAGGGGCTGGACTACCCGCGGCTGATGCTGGCTTACGCCTGGCTCCTGACCATCGCCCTGGTGGGCCTGGGGCGCTGGCTGCTGGGCAGCCTGCAGGCGGCGCTGTACGCCCGCGGTGTGGGCGAGGAACGGATGCTCATCGTCGGTGCGGGGCGGGTGGGGCAGATGATCCTGCAGGCCGTGCGCCGCACGCCGAAGCTGGGCTACCAGGTCGTGGGGTTTATTGACAACGATCCCGACCTGCACGACGTCGCCGGTGCGCCGGTGCTGGGTTCTATTGACACGCTGGCGGTGAACATCCGCGAGCGCCAAATCGGCGAGGTGATCATCGCCCTGCCGCACGCCTCGCACCAGGAAATTCTGGACATCATCTCTCGCTGCGAGCTGGAGCACGTCAGCATCAAGGTCTTCCCGGACATCTTTCAGATTATGGCCTCTGAGGTCAGCATCGGCGACCTGGATGGCCTGCCCCTGGTGAGCATGCGGGACGTGGCGCTGCGCGGCTGGCGAGTGGGGGTCAAGCGGGCCATAGATTTGGTTTTCAGTGCCGCGCTGCTGGTGCTGCTCTCGCCTTTTCTGCTTTTGGTGGCCCTGCTGATCAAGCTGGATTCGCCCGGCCCCGTCTTCTACAGCCAGGAACGGGTGGGTTTGGATGGGCTGCCCTTCCCCTGCCTCAAGTTTCGCTCGATGCGGGTTGACGCCGAAGCCGATGGGCCCGGCTGGACGACTAAAGACGACCCGCGCCGGACTACCCTGGGCGCTTTCCTGCGCCGCTATTCCATAGACGAGCTGCCACAGTTTATCAACATCCTGTTTGGGCAGATGAGCGTGGTGGGGCCGCGCCCGGAGCGCCCGGTGTACGTGGAGCAGTTCCGGCAGATTGTGCCGCGTTACATGGGGCGTCATCGCGAGAAGGCCGGCATCACCGGCTGGGCGCAGATCAACGGGCTGCGGGGTGATACTTCTATCGAAGAACGCACGCGCTACGACCTCTGGTACGTGGAGAACTGGTCGCTTTGGCTGGACATCAAGATCATGCTGCGCACGCCGCTGGTGCTGTTGCAAGGGAGGGGGTATTGAGTGAGGAACGAGGGACGAGGGATGGGGGATGAGGGACGAGGGACGAGGGATGGGGGACGAGGGATGGGGGACGAGCAGGGGCCCTGTCAAAGTCAGCATCGCGTCATTGCGAGCGCAGCGAAGCAATCTCTTTGTTGCGCCACGATGGAGATTGCTTTGCTTC
>Ga0194119_10004874_pt1 | contig 20396 bp, 25 predicted proteins | sample TA2MahC100mmetaG_FD_148620 | JGI IMG/M metagenome (GOLD analysis project Ga0194119, IMG submission 148620) | Freshwater microbial communities from Lake Tanganyika, Tanzania - TA2015018 Mahale Deep Cast 100m | ecosystem: Environmental > Aquatic > Freshwater > Lake | place: Tanzania: Lake...
TTCAGTGTGGGAAACAACAATTAGCCGTTTCTGGAGTGACAGCCCAAAGGTGATATATCGGTTTTCGCTTAAAGAATGATCTGGGTCATCAAATGTAATTGCCAAAGAATCACCGAAGATTGTAGCTGCCTCCTGAAACGTAACCCCGTGTTTTTTAACGTTTGCAGTTGCCTTCTTGGGGTCCCATTCAAAATTCATATTGCCTCTTCCAGATATTATATCAGAATTGTAAATCTATTGCAGTGATTATTATGGCCGAACGATAGAGATAAGGCGCGGGGGCAGTAACCTCCGCCAAAAGGCGACGGGGCTATTCCCCGTCGCCTTGATTGACTTATGCAGCTAATGTTTTCCTTTATGGGCAATGTTCCTCAATACGGGCATCGGATAAAGGTCGATACCTGCGCCCGATGAGCGCCTGAACCTCGTACACCAAGTTAAGTTCTTCTGCAGGAGTATCCAGATTTATCTCTATCCATATGTCATTTAGACCACTTTGAGCTGCAAATGGGATTCTGTCCTCTCTGAATTCCAATAGAAAATCGCCAAGGTTTGCAGGAATAACTCTGAGTAATCGTTGGCCAGGAACACGATGCATTTGAATCATGGGGCAGGCTGGGTTGCGATGAATGCTAAAATGGGGATTCGGATAATTTATGTAAAGCCACATTTTGCTTCTCTTCAGTAAGGGGTTTCGATATCCAAAAGCATAACGCTGCGGCTCACCGGGAGCCAGATTTATCGGCGATCCGGTGCAGCCGCTTGTTAGATTCTGATATTTTAGGATTTATTACCATGCCCTTGCCTTGCCAATCGCAAATGCCTTCTATGTCCTAGCCTTAATAGTATTATTCCGGTTAAGATAAGAATTATCCCTAAAGCCAAGCCAGCATAGACACTCTTTTGTGTACTACCAATAATGGAGTCTATCTCAACCGAGATCGCAATTAAACCAAAAAAGGAAAGGACAACCCCAATAATTGAAAGCAGGCCGCCTTTGTAGCGAATCTTTGCCGCCATCATCGTTAAAATACCAATGACTATCAGAGACATACCTATTACAAATTGTTGAAAAGAGAAATCTCGATAGACTGCGGCAAGTCCCACAATCCCGGAAAGATTCAATAACGCGCCTAGAATAAATCCGAAATATCTCATTTGTTTAGAATCTAACTGACAACGTCCAGGACATCGTGGACAGAAATAATGTTCACCACATCGTGGATTCGGAACTTTGAGACTATGGATCGAGTGATTCCGTGCCTCAAATCGAATGGCTACTGGCGCTTAAAAGTTAAATTCTTGGACCTGGGTTCCAAGATTATCAAAAAGCTTCTGTCCACGATGTCCTGAATGTAAAATTTGTCCACGATGTCTTGAACGTTATCATCTAACGTTTAGGATGAGCAGTGCGGGAACCGACGTAATCGAGCGAAGCGAGCCGACTAATTATGACCGCAGCTGCTCCATCCTGTTGTTGGACGATTTGGTTTTTTTCTCCTATGGAATTTTATAAAAACAAATTCAGGGCGTCAAACCAAAAAAATCTGGTGGTTCATACCCATAGACGGCCCCAAACAAGGAACCTCTTTCGAAAAGGCACCATCCGAAAGGGTGAAAAGGTTCGCCAAAAGGTGATGAAACTGCGCATCCAGGTTCACCGATCCTATGACCAAAACATGAACCGGGCAGGGCTGCGAACTATTCATGCCGCTATCCTCCACGGAGGTGCCTGCGCCCAATGTGACACGTACAGGGTCTGTAAAACCGCTCCACACAGAGGACAAAGGTTGCCCTCCCAGTCTGGAAACATACGCCACAGCAGTTCATGGGCATGGGGCAGTGGGGTTAACGGTTTATACTCTGGCTGCCCCAGTTGCGCTCGGGCATGATTGAGTTTGTCCAAACAGTTGGGGTGAAACAGCCCGTAGGCCCGCACAACGTGTGTGCCCTTCTCCGGAACATGGCTCAGTAGACGCTGGATGAATGTCTCCACCTTCAAACGAAATGTGCGCTGCCCATGTTTGTCAGGATGCGCATAGGCAATGATGACACTCTCACCGTCATAATCCACAATGCGCTTCTCTGAGATCGGCCCCCGACGAAGGTAACGACCCACATATTTGTACACCCCTTCGGCATGCTCGTAGGCCGGCTCGATCTCTACGTGCCACTTCATCCGACCCAGCTTGTTGAGCAGATTCAGACATTGTTGCACACTCATCCCGCCAGGCGCCACCAACACCTGCTCTCCGGGTTTTACTTTCCCCCGTACACTCAACGATTTGAAACCCTCCCTCAGATAGGCTAAAAACTTCCCCCGAAACTTCGCCGCCAATACCGGCGTAGGAAGTAAAAACTCTGCATCGGCCTCAGTCCAAAAACCCTCCGGATTCAACCCTCCGGCCGTTACGATGAAATGTAGATGACAATGCTCCTGCATCTCATCATCCCAACTCTGAAACACCCCAATGGCTCCAGGCAATGCACCCATCCAATGCCCATCCCCCAACAGCTCCCTCAGCGTGTGCCACGCCGCTCGAAACATCAAATCCGTAAACCGTTTCCGGTTCCTTCGCCAGATCCCATGAAGATCATGGCTAATGGTAAACACAATGTGAAAGTATCGGCAGGCAAGCGTCTGAAGCCTCCTCCGCTCAAGCCATATCTCCGTTTCCGTCATACCGCACTGTGGACAGCTCCGGTGCTTGCACGAGTTGCTCAGGATCACCTGATAGTGCCCCCTCGGACACGCATCCACGTGATAGCCCTGCTCCGCCCTACGGCACGTCATCATGTTCCAGGCAGCCCACCGCTCCCGCCCACTCACAGGATGCTCACGTTGGTAGATCTCAAAGTGATCACAAAATATCTTTTGTACGATCCCCGCCTTCATACGGTGGCAATCCCGGCCTCACCTCTGCCTTACACTCCCGCAACAACTCCTCGGCACGCTTCTCCCCAAACTCCGCTACCATCTCATCCCATAGCTCCGAATTCCGTAACTCCCGCTGAAAGTTTTTTGTTAGACGATCTGATATCTCTGATAAAAATCCTCTCCCCAACTGCTTCCTCTTACTCTTCAACCGTTTGCCTTTACTCATATCAGTCAAATCTCTTTCCTGATGATCTTATCATCATTCGTCCAACAAAAAGGTCACCGGGAGCCGGATTTATTGGCGATCCGGTGCACCCGTTTGTTATGACGTCTTTTGTCATCATTTGCGTTTGTCCGTATGCCGTTTCAAAGTCCTCTGCCCTATTTTCTTGCCACTCCGATCACTTCTTCACATGGTATTCTTATCTGTCCCTCTGAACGGAAGTTCTCCGCGGTACTTATAACATTCGTCCTTATGCCTGAGGCAATTTCAGGTGGTATATTTTTTAGCAGCATTTGCAGGCGACCACTTATCCCAAGCACACCCTCCCAGTATTCCTCTCCGCTTCCGACGGCGAAGGCGACAGTGTGCCTTGTTATTCGAAGGTCATGAAAGCCAGTATCCGTAAGCGCTTTTTCGAGTGCCCCTTCCGGTCCGAAGTCAAACCACATGGGCGCCCCCGGTATGGCAGCGGCAGGCCAAAGTTCCCGTATCGCTTTTGCCACGATCCCGATGGTAAGAGCGCGGTCAGGGGTGCTCCACACAGAGAGGGCAAGGACACCATGACCCTTTTTCAACACACGATGCATTTCGTGTAACGCCTTGGCTCTGTCTGTCATGTGTACCAGACCATGATTGCAAAGAACGATATCAAACGAATCATCCGGAAAAGGGAGCGATTCCCCATCTGCTTCCTGGAAGGCGACATTCTTCAGACCGCTTTCTTCAGCCTTTTTTCTCGCAAGCTCGACCATTCCCGGTGCAAGGTCTATCCCTGTCACAGATCCGTCCGGTGTCACCAGTTGCGAGGCCAAAAGAGAGGGGATGCCTGTTCCGCAGGCAACATCAAGGACGCGCTGACCAGGCTTAAGCTCTGCGCCTTCAAGTAAAGGTTGTGCATATGCTTCGAAGGATTTGCTTCCATACTTCTCATAGCTCGGTGCAGTAATGCTGTAAACTTCGCGCTCAATCTTCTTGTACTGGATTGGATCAAAAGTTGTCATGGCTGTCCCCCTTTTTCCCATATAGGCTCTGTCAACACTTTCAAGATCATATACGGCCTAATTGCCTTTTATTTCTGGTCATAACGAAAGGGCTCACCGGGAGCCGGGTTTATCGGCGATCCGGTGGAGCCGCTTGTTCGGTGGTTTTATTTCATTTTAACAGCTTTGCGATCTTCTCCCATCTCTCTATGTGCTGAGCTACATCACTAACGTCAATTCCGGTTCCCCTGTATGGTTTTCCCCCTTTGACTTGATCTTTCCATACAGGGACATTCTCGGAATCAAGCTCGATACGCTTGCCAGGGTACTTGCGGATGAGGTTCTTAACGAAAGTGAGCCAATCATCCAGGGTGAGAACATAAAAGTCCGGACGGTCTTTATCGGTCTTGCCAGCAAAGTCGACAAGCACCATTACCGAATTGTTATCTGGTATGCCTTTACAGTTTGGCCATTGCTTCCCCTGCTTGCCTTTGGCTTCGATTTTCAAAAGCTTGCCTCGGTTACCAAAGATTAGTAGGTCTGTCTTCTTGAGATGTCCGAACGTTGGCTGGGCATAGATATTCCTACGTCCCAGCTCGCTTGCCACGGCAAACTCGGCAGCAATACTCAGCATATCCCTTTCAATCTTCGTCATATTTCCTCCTCACCGAACGTTAAGGCTCACCGGGAGCCGGATTTATTGGCGATCCGGTGCAGCCGTTTGTTAAACACTGTTAATCATTCCTTTGTAAGGTTCATTCGGTTTAATCACAAGAGTACTGCCATGAAGGTCCATGATATTCGTTGACCACCCTGCCCAAAGGGCTACGGCTTGAATAAGTGAGAATGAGAGTTCCGTAGTCACGGCGTTTACTGTTCCGAGGTGCATCTCATTGTTAAGGAAAAACATTGCAGCCGTTGCAGCGTCCCTTGTATGATCCCTGCTATGGGCATCCCCGGACACAAAGGCTTCCCAACAGAACAAAACTTGGCGGTCATCAGAAGGTGGCCATTTCGAGAGGTCGGTCGTAAATTCAAAGTGGTTTGCACCACAAGGGTGGATCTTTCGTAGTATCCAAGCTGCCTGATGGATGCCAAGAGTGGTGACGGTAGCACCGGCTTGAGCAAACAGCGGTCGGCTACCTTCGCCCTGCCGCCCTCTGCACAGGTCGTTATCAGAAAGAGGAACAGGAATGAACAACGGGCACTCAAATCCTAAAGCAATGTTCATTCGGTTTCGCATGTCCTTTTCGAGACAGTCAACCAATCGTGAGATGTCGGTTGATCCCGTAGGATTGGCCTTGTCTTCAGGCACGCAACGAGCCCAACCAAAATTCCCCGAACGGATACTCCCTATGTCGCACGTGTAGATTGCTCTCATGCTATTTATTGTCTGTGTCTAACGCTCGCGATTAGCGGACGGCGGCATCGACCTCGGGCCTCGTGCGCACCGCAGGTACGTCGAGAGGTGGTGTATCGGGGGCGACATATGATTGGCCCCAAGCGAAATTCGTTTAATCTTGCCGATGCGGAGAGCCATCAGCCATTCCGCTAAAACGCCTCGTTAGATTTTTAAAAATAGATATTGACAACTGTCATATCGTCGTATCGACCATACTTGCCAGCTTCCTCAATAATTTTTTCCGTAAGGTCAGCCGGATGAAAGCTTAATCTCTTTCTAAACAAGCCCGTTATCTTTGATAGAGATAGTGGGTTCCACGCACCGTCCGTCATGACGGACACAATTTCGTTTTTCTCCATAATATTATAAATCGCGTATGGGTCCGCTTCTCCACTACCCAAACGTTTTTTACTCGATCCATGCGTAAGAATGCTAACTGACCCATTTTTATCGAACTTGTAAACACGATTATCGCCTGCGTTCGCACCTATAATTCTGTTATCAATAATTACAATCGCAGTAAAAGTGCTCTGATTGCCACCCAATAGATTCGAATCCAAGAACTTTACCCATTTTTTCCAGCTTGGAAAAACGAGTAATTCCTCCGGTTTTGCATTTTGAATAAGCGCCTGGAAACTCCTCAAAACTTTTTTTGCTACTTGCTCCGCATCTCCCGCGCCATCGCAAACCGCAACAATCGGAATTTCACCCCTAAGAATGACAAACGAGTCTTCGTTTGCCTTCTTTCCTTCTTGCACCTTCGATAGACCGTATATTTCCGGCTTCTTCATCCTAAATGTTTAACGGTTGAGGTAAGCCGCCCGGCCACCGAGCCTTGAATAGATGCCGGGGCTATTCCGGGTCGGCTTCAGTGATTCGTTAGGCTGTTCCCTTTGCACTATTTCTATGAAATGTATTTTTTTAGCTTTAGCCCTAAATCTTCTCTCCTGTCGGGTTTAGGTTTTTTAGTGTTTTCAGTTACTTATCAAATGTTCGACCCAACTCGGGCCGCGCATACCCAATTGATGCTATAACACCTATCGCGACTACCAAAAAGAAAATCGACACGGCAACCTGCAGTGCTATTAGCAAGAATGGAACTGCGTTAGAGAACCCCTCCGGCGAACTAAGTGAAGTCGCGATTGTAAAGGAGCTTTTGAGAAGCTTACGAAAAGGTTGCATTGGCTGATATATGCGGTAAAAAAGCGTAAATAAACAGATAGTTTCGCCGAAATTGACTACTGCTTGGAAGAATAGTCGCCGGTGGCTCCACACCTTACGCTTCTTCGCGGGCTCACGAGGCGCAAGATCGTCGAACCACAAGACCCTCACGTGGAATCCCAGGATGTCTGCTAAAAAGTAGCACGCTGCAATATGGGCATAAGTGCTCAGATAGGAGTTGCTGTTAAACCCTACCCGTATAAGCAGGTAGACCAAACCGACGTGGAAAAGTACACCGATATCTTGCCACCAGGTTTTTGACTTATTATAGGTGTCATCCCTTAACCACTTCCGAAGCAATGGTAACTTTGATAATTTCGACCAAAGCCTAGTAGGAGTCGTATAATCAAAGAGACGAAGGAGATAGTAACCTGCAAGGGTAAAAAGACCATGCCAGTACAGGATATCACGAAATGATTTATACTCAGGAGGGTCAGGATAAGTCGTTGTTTTACACATATTTCGCCTCTGTTGAGCCTAACGATAGAAATAAGGCGCGGGGGCACTGACCTCCGCTAAAAGGCGACGGAGCTATTCCCCGTCGACTTGATTGACTTGTTCGGCGGCTGTTTCTCATTCAGTCTTGCGTGGAAATCCCCATTCGTTCTCATCAAAAAAGCGAGGCGGTATTACTCCGTGTTTGTCTTTATTGCCAGAAACGGTTCTCAGCGTCTTTAAGACTGCTTCGAGATCAATAATTATCTGCTCTAATGTTTTTCGAGTCATTAACTGATTGCCAAAGTATTTTATTTTGCGCCGATGTTTCGATGGACGCGAGTGAATCTGCTCATTTCGGATCTTCCTTATCTCATCAAGCACATTTTTCTCGGTTTCTGTTATTGCCCTTTTCCTGAAAAGCCACTCGAATTTCGATTTGAAACTAACATATCCCTGTGCAATCCTATCAGCAAATTGCCTATCTTCCTGACGGCCTGAGGCATCAACCACCTTCGCAATTGCTAATTCAATTTCATGCTCGATAATGTTTTGCAGGCTTAGAGTAATGCGAGTCATCGTGGCCTCCTCAGGCTCTTGAGGCATAAGCCACGTATCAAGATAGTTATCAAGGACGAGCAGCTCGCCTCGGTAACGCTGAGATGCTTTTGTGGCAACATGTAGCGCCCCTTTAAATTTGCCGCTCTCAACCAAACGTGCCGCGAATCGTCTGGGTCTATAGTTCATCCTCATCGTTTTCTCCAAGGCGGGGATTCAGCCACCGAACATAGTATTATGCCTCAAAAATAGCATCCCGCGTTGAGCGCATCCCGGGATGCTATGCCTCAAAAAAGGGCTTGACAGCCCATAATTTCCATGCGATCATGACGCATATGACGCCAATAGAGGAGGGATGATATGCTTCAACCGACTCGCCGAGGCGTGGCGCCGCTGAACCCGCAGCCGCGTTGGCCTGGGGGGTACATCGCCGTGCTGCGGGAAGCCGGGGCACAGGAGAAGACCATCCCGCACTGTGTGGCGTGGGTACGCCGGTTCTTCGCAAGGCATCCGGGCCGCAAGCGCAGGGACCTAGGTCGGACCGAAATCGAGACATTCCTGGCTGAAACCGCGCAACGCCCAGGAGTGTCCAATTGGCAAATCCAGCAGGCACGTGACGCCTTGGAACTGTACTACGAGCAGTTCCGGGGCATCGCGCTGAGGGCACGACCCGATGCGATGCAGCAAAGAAACCCTTCACAGACACCCTCCACTCCAACCGCCGCACGGTGCAGGAACTTCTTGGCCATGCAGACGTCAAGACCACCATGATCTACACGCATGTCTTGAACAAAGGCCCCATGGGCGTGGTCAGTCCCGTCGACACGCTGTGACGTATCCCTCACGGTTTGCGCCATTGGTTGCTTCCGTCTTTCCATCCGACATTATTTTTTTGATTTCTTCTATGACAAATTCGTAAAAAGTCGAAAAACACTACAGATCGTCATTCCGGCAAAAGCCGGAATCCAGTAATTTCAGATAATTAGTAAAACACTGGACACCGGTTTTCACCGGTGAGACGACTTTTTACGAGACCATCTTCTATAGATGGATGGATTATATGTACATCGAAGAAAAGTGTCAAACAATTCTTTCTTCAACGAATCCCCCCTGCCTTCGCCGAAGCGCCTACCCTTTGTTGTTAATGATTCTTTTTTATCTTACGCTTTTCTGGTCTGCGACGTTAGAAAAGCTACCTCAATTTGAGAGTGGATGTTAAGGCTGATCACAACTGACAGTTTAAAAACTTCCCCAGCCGACACGATGGCTGCCTGGACCAGCCCGGATACTGTAACCGTTAGCCCGAGCCCAAGCGGCGCCGCCTTCATGGAGCTCTTTGGAGCCGGAGTTTATATAGTCCTCGGCCATGCTCTTGTCGCCGTATTTCATCAATAAATCATTCAACGGACTCTGTGTCCCCTGGGCTTTGGGGTCACATCTTCAGATGTCATTAATTTCTTCAATGTTTATCCTATGTATCCCCGTGGGCTTCAAGCTTTTTCCTAAAAACGAAGAAATATCTACACCCCCACCCGGTTGGTTGTTGATTCGAATATACATATTTTATGAAAATTGGTTAATCGAAACTTTCAGGCAAGGTTTGGGGAGGAGGGGGAGGGAACAGGGTTGTTATTTTCCAAAACCTAACAGGACGCTGTGGCTTAAACGGATTTTTGGACTTTCTTTTACGGCAAGCCCTATCTCAATCGCTGACTGGAGTGTGCGCAGAAAATATTTTTGGGAAACATGCATGATCGGCTCAGCCAAAAGCAGTAAGCCACCGGGTTTTAAAAGGTCACGGACCTCTCTGAAGAATAAGGATTGATCCGGGACTTCATGCGCCATCCAGAAAGTTAGGATGAAATCCGCTTTTTCATGAATCCCTAAAGATTTCTGACTGGCGAGGTATCCCTCAATTCTTTCGGAAACCCCATGTTTCTTGGCCCGTGACCTTAAGGCCGACAACATCTTCTCCTGGACGTCGATTGCAATGACATGACCTTCGGGACCAACGAGTCTTGCCAGAGGGATCGTGAAATAACCCATGCCGGGTCCGATATCAATCACGCGGTCCCCGGGGTGAACATAAGGGCTCAAAATGGCTTCGGGGTTGTGAAGGAGTTTGCGCAATGGGTTGTCGAACGTGAAGCACAACCACCAAGGACAAACCCTATTTTTCGGATTCGGGGTCACATCTTCAGATGTCATTAATTTCTTCTTCGTTTGTCCAGGGCCTCCCTGCGGACTACACAGGTTTATTCTAATAACGAAAAAATATTTACCCCGCCACTCTTGCGTTGTTGATTGGAATATACAAATTTTATGAAAATTGGTCAATTGAAACTTTCAGTAAGAGGTCTTGAGAAGAAAGCAAACTGGTGGAGCCAAACCACAGGACTTGATCTATATCGGATATCGATATATAATAAAGCTGATGATCAGGAGTTTTCGTGGTAAAGATACCCAAGCCCTGTTCGAGGGACGATGCCCCCGCCGCTGGCAGGCCATCCGCAGAGTGGCTGAGCGGAAGTTAATTCAGCTAAATGCCGCGGCAACTCTCGATTTTTTAAGGGCACCACCAGGAAACCGTTTGGAGGCTCTGAAAGGAGACCGTGAAGGCCAGTACAGCATCCGTATCAACGAACAGTGGCGTGTGTGTTTTAGATGGGAAACCGGAGATGTCTTCGATGTTGAGATTGTAGATTACCATTGAGGAGGCGTAATCATGATCAAGAACCGTATACGTCCTATTCATCCGGGCGAGATATTGCGTGAGGATTACATGGTGCCGTTAGGGCTCTCGGCCACGGCTTTGGCCAACGCGTTGGGCGTGACACCGGCCCGTATCAACGATATTGTGCGTGAGCGGCGCGGCATCACAGCTGATACAGCACTACGTCTGGCGCGGTACTTCGGCACGGATGCACAATCGTGGATTAACCTCCAAACCGCGTATGATCTTCGCGTCGCCGAGTTGGCGGCAGGTGAAACAATAGGTCGCGTTGTGAAGCCCCGTCAGGCGGCCTAACAGAGAAAAGGCCAGAGGGGTCAGCCCGCAACATTCAACACTTTACCCCGTTAGAAAGCCCCGCAGCTCTGCTGCGGGGATGGTGGTTGTTTCCTTTTCAGCGAACACGGGGTTTAATGCCCCGTGTGAGCTTTCTCGTTAGAAAGTTGAAAACTTTCTAACGGGGTTTACTAGAAATGGTTTTGAGATCGAATCTTTAACCCTGTCTTCGCCAATGTTTCAGGAAAGTTTCCTTCCACACCCGGCCATTTTCCACTGAAAACGAAGAAATGTCTTGACCGCTACCTTTGGATTGTTGATCGGAATATACAAACTCTATGAAAATTAGTCAGCCAAAACTTTCAGAAAGAAAGAGCCAAAGAAATACTTTTGATATAGCCAAGCCAGAATTGCGGGGACATTTTAAAATACCGGGCAAGTCTCAAGGCGGTATCAGCGGTGATCCCTCTTTTCCCTAAGACAATCTCATTGATAAGCCTTGCGGGGACCCCCAATGCCAGGGCAAGCCTGTTCTGGCTGAGCTCCATTGGTTCCAAAAACTCTTTTTGCAGGATTTGCCCGGGATGAACCGGATCAAGTTTTTTTGTTGTCATTTATTTCTCTATGACAATAAAGCAATATCTGCTCCGCCACTCTGTGGATGCCAGGGTGATATATATCTATATTAAGGGTAGTATAGGGGTTCCGTTCGAATGCACGGAAAATTTAAGCCTTCGCGCGTTCGATCAGTTCTCCGATGAGGTCGGCTACCTGGCTGACCAGGGTTTTGCATTTGATCAATTTTTCTCCTTGATAGTACTCCTTCACCTGAGCCGGGTCAGCCCAGTTCACTTGAACGATGTCGCGGCAGAGGATGCTGCCCCCGGCGATTTCTTTTTCAAAGCGTTTCAAGAATTCCCGGGAATAGATCCACATTTTCATGTCGGCCTGTTCCCCGACTTTGTCCCGCCCAAAAAGCAATCCGATGGCTGCAAGACCCCCTATGACAGCGCCGCAGACTTCCCCGTGGCCACCCAACCCCCCGCCAAAGGGGTCCAGAGCCTTGATCAGATCGTCATTCTTTTTTCCGAGCTTTTCCTGTGCGACCGCAAGGACAACCTGGCTTCAATGAAAGCCTTTCATGAAGAGATCCATTGCCTTTTCCTGCATCTCCAATCGCGTCATCTGACTTCCCTCCTCTTCATCTTCCAGGTAAACGTAAAGCGGGCAACCTCCTCTCCTGCCTTTGAATATCCAACTGTTTTACACAATACCTCCTGAGGTTCCCCCGTTTTTATCGCTTTCTCTACCGTTTCAGCAATGCGCTTTCCGTCGTTACAGACAAACGTCGTAAGGTCCTTGGCTTTGGCGATGAACTCTCCGGAACAATCACCCACAATGATGGCAACCGAAGGGTCGAGCTTATAAGTGTACATCATCACCAATGCGCCGGTGCTCAGCTCCGCCGCCATACCTAAAACTGCCCAGAACGTCGACTTGAAAGGATTCTTGTTAAGCCATCGATAAGGAACGGAGACTTGACACGATTCTTCATTTAGTTGTCTGAGTTTCATTCCTGTCAGGAAGTCCAAAGGCACCTGGAAAAGCAGCGCCGTCTTGAAAAGCACGCGATTGTTCAAAATCCGCTGAAAAGACTTCAATTTCTTCTCATCAAATTGAAAATTCATGGGGACTTAGGGGGCAAATCTTTATCTTTGACTTTGTCTGTCGTTCTTATGGGTTGTGGATTGAAATATACTGACAAATGCGTAAAAAGTCGAAAAACACTACAGATCGTCATTCCGGCGAAAGCCGGAATCCAGTAATTTCAGATAATTAGGAAGACACTGGACACCGGTTTTCACCGGTGAGACGACTTTTTACGAAACCATCATACTTATTTTATGGAAATTGGTCAAACGAAAGTTTCTGAAGAAAAGAGCTATTGTCCGGAGATTCAGTTTTTGGTATATTTTCTTAAATTGAATAGGTCAGATTCCGTGATTGCGATTGGCTGTATGTATTAATGCGTATGCGGTGGCAGCAGGGGGAGTGACTCTATGGGTAAGTTCGTGGGCCGCGTCATCTGGGTTACTGGTGGCGGTAGCGGCATCGGCCGTGCCGTGGCTTTGGAATTCGCACGTGAGGGCGCTTCGGTGGCGGTCTCAGGGCGCCGCGTTGATAAACTCGCAGAGACTGTCGCGGCGATTGATGCAATCGGAGCCCGGGCTCTCGCAGCACCCTGCGACGTATTGGATGAGGCGTCGATCGGCGCAACAGTGCGAAGGGTGGTCGATACCTGGGGATCGATTGATGTCGTGGTCGCTAACGCAGGTTATTCCGTAATGGGCAGGATCGAGGATCTGGACCTCGCCTACTGGCGGCGGCAGTTCGACGTCAACGTCTTCGGACTCGTTGGCACGGTGCGTGCGGTGCTGCCGGAGCTTCATAAGACACATGGACGGATTGTGCTGATCGGCAGCGTTGCGGCGTTCGTTGCCCCACCGAAGGGGGGTATCTATTCGGCATCCAAGGCGGCCGTCAGAGCGATCGGAGAGGCACTCTCAATGGAGCTGAGAGGAAGCGGAGTGAGCTGCACGACAGTGCACCCTGCATACGTTGAGACCGACATCGTCCGTGTTGACAACGACGGACGGTTGCACAAGGATCGCAAAGACCCTCGCCCCAAATGGCTGGTGTGGAAGGCGGACCAGGCGGCAAAGGCGATCGTGAACGCGTCCTACTGCCGACGACGTGAGGTGGTGCTTTCTATATATGGGAAGGTAGCCGTTGGATTAAGCCGATTAGCTCCCGGTTTGCTCCAGAAGACGCTGGGACGCGGCGTAGGAACGAAGCAAAGGGCAAAGTCCAGCACGCCGGCACATCGCATAGAGATGCCTGGAGAGCCGCGGCGCATTACGATTGGCCGAAGTCCCGGCGCTGTAGCGATCTACCTTCGCGCGCTACGGCGGATGCAGGTACGTTCGCAAGGTGTGCTCCCGCAGGAATGCAGCCGGGCGCTGGCGCCGATCGAGGTGTCGCAGCCTGGCACGCGGATCGATTCTGTCCGGCTTGCACAGTTTCGGGACGTCTGCGGAAACCCAAACCATGGACTTTCAGTACCTCCGGCCTATCCTGAGTGCCTCTTCCTTGGACCGATGGCAGAAGCAGTGCTCTCGGATGCCTTCCCGTTCAGTCCGTTTGGCCTCATCCACATACGACAGCAAACTGTGCTATTGCATCCGATTGATCCAGGCGCTACGCTGGATCTATCCTGTCGGCTCGTAGAGATCCGCGAGACGGACCGCGGGTTCGAGGTTGACTTTGGACTGGGCGCGGTCGTGGCAGGAGCGCAAGCGTGGAGCGGCACGACGACACTCCTGACGCGCAACAACCAGGCCCGGTCTGGAAGCGGGCGCAAAGGCGACAAGTCAACTCCCTGGATTCCCGAGGAGGAACCCTTCAAATCCCTATTAGTCCGTGTGCCGGAGGATACGGGTCGGCGCTACGCCAGGGCATCGGGTGACTGGAACCCGCACCACCTCTATGCCGTGACGGCACGCCTACTCGGGTATAGACGGGCCATCGCTCATGGAATGTGGACATTTGCCCGAACGCTCGCTGCAATCGAAGCAGAACAGGACTTCTCCCTACCGATTGAAGTGGACGCCTCGTTCAAACGACCGATCTTCCTCCCAGGAGAGATCGAGATCAGGCTGTTAGACGAGCGGGTGATTGGAAGCGACACGCGAACCCTGCGGTTCGAGGCTCGCAACGCCCAAAGCGGTGAGCCGCACATGACCGGATCGATTAGGGGATAACAAGAATCTTCCGGTCCGTTCTTAGATGTCAATCTTTAAGTCTGACCCCACGTTACACGTTATTCACTTTAAATTGATGGGAAATAAACTCTGTATTATGTTACAAATATTTTAAATGAATTGATGGATATTTTTAGCTGTGAGGGCGGTAGAAAGATGCGACCCGACGTACAAAAAAGAATTAAGAAAGTTGACACCAAAAGTTGGAAGAATATCTCCGTGGAGTTCGGCAAAAATGGGATAGACATTCTCGTACCCCCAAACTGCGTGGAACTGACGATGAAGGAGGTGCCTGTTTTGCCCAATCCACGGGAAGCGATTGAGGAGGCTCTCCTCAACCCCCTTGGCAGTCCTCCTCTAAGAGAGATCATCCTGAAAAAGGGAAAGCCTGCGGAAAAGATGAACGTGGCCATTGCCGTTTCCGATATCACCCGGCCTGTTCCTTATAAGGGAGAAGCCGGCATTCTTCCGCCTTTGCTGAGCCAGTTGGAGTCTTCAGGCATTAAAAAAGAGAACATCAAGATCATTGTGGCAACAGGAATGCATCGGGCGAGCACTGAGGAAGAGAAGGTGGAGATGTATGGGAAGGAGGTTGTCGAACAGTATACGATCCTTGATCACGATTGCGAGCGGAACGATCTTCTGGAGAGCATTGGAACCACCAAAAGAGGGACGCATGTCTATGTCAATAAGGACTTTTACTTTGCGGATATCAAGATCGCCACTGGACTGGTCGAAAGCCATTTCTTCACTGGCATCTCCGGCGGAAGAAAGTCGATCTGCCCCGGCCTGGTTGATGTAAAGACCATACAGAAATTTCATGGTCCTGCCTATCTCGAAGATCCCAATGCGACGAACCTTGTCCTCGAAGGGAATCCCTGTCATGAGGAGGCGCTGGAGGTTGCCCGGACCGTCGGGGTTGATTTTGTGATCAATGTCAATCTGAACAAGGATTTGCAACTCATCCGAATCTTCACGGGGGATATGGAAGAGGCAAATCTGAAGGCGTTTGAAATGATCAAGGACTATGCAGAAATACCTATTGAGGAAGAGTTCGATCTTGTGCTCACTCATAGCGGATATGTGGGAAGGGATCACTATCAGACCGCAAAGGCAGGCGTTGGGGCTCTTCCTGCGGTGAAAAAGGGAGGCGTCATTATCATTGCGGCCAACAACCGGGACCACATCGAACCCATCGGGTCTCCGGAATATAGAAGCCTGATTCACCTGCTAAAATTACAGGGGCCGGATGGATATCTCAATTTGCTGAGAACTCCCGCGTGGAAATTTACCAAAGACCAGTGGGAGCCCGAGGTCTGGGGAAAGGTTTTAAGAAAAGTGGGGGAGGAGGGATTGATCTACTGTTCTCTCGAGATTGAGAGAAAAAACTATTGCCTTCTTCCCGGCGTTTGCGGCCTCGATCTTTTGAAGAACAAGAGGATCAAACCCTCTCTTGAAAAGGCACGGGAGATGGTTCAGAAGGCGGTCCTCTTTGCCATTCATCGATACCGGGAAAAAGGAATCGAACCGACCATGGCCTTCCTCCGGGAAGGCCCCTATGCCGTTCCTGTCCTTAAAAAGAGTTTATAATCTCCCTCTCCCTTGGGAGACTGTGTCGTAATTACTAATTTGTCACCCTGAACTTGTTTCAGGGTCTCGTAAGTTGTTGGAATGATTAGATGCCGAAACTAGTTCGGCATGACATTTTTTCAATTTCCCCTATTACGACACAGCCTCTGGTGGGAGAGGGTAGGGGTGAGGGGGAATTCGGGAATTGGGGAGTCTTTACCTTAACATTGCAAAACATTTAGTCAAAACGGACATGGGTGAACCGTTCGTAAAGGCTTCGGGGCGAACCTTTTAGCGAATAAGCACACACATCCCAAGTCCTTGCCGGAGTTCACCTTAGGTGAGGTCTACCGTTTCCCTTAACATGTCAACTTAATCGCCGTCAGAAGCCTTGAAGAGCGGTTTACCCGTGGCCGTTTTTGCAACTGTAAGGTTTATTAACCGTATCACCATTGAATTGATTTAAACATTGGGGAATCCCCCCTTCTTTGCCTGCCTAAGGGCAGGGAAAAGATTATCAGAGAGGGGCATTAGAGTTCATTTGTATTCCTTAAACCCATTACCGAGAGGTTTACAGGGGCATACCTTTGGCGCTTGCATTTCAAATCAAAGGATGTTAAAAAGCAAATTCGGGGGGCCTGATGTGCCCTCTTTTTTTTATGCATTGATACTGGAGTTATCTAAAAACCAGAATGAGATTGAAAAATAATTGATTTTTATTGCCGATGGAATTAAAATTTATAGAGATGCAAAGAACCCTACGCGCACTCGCAATCATCCTCCTAACCATCTCCGCCTTTTCTTCACTTGCTGTTGGAGCAGGCCAGGAGTTTCCTGTTCCTCCTCCGCCTTTTACCGAAGGGATCTTCCCCTGCAGTCAATGTCACGCCTCCATGGAAACAAACCGGAAAAAGAGGGAGTTGAAAGACGAACACACGAAAATCAGGATGCACCATGCGGAAACCATGCGGTGGTGCCTCGATTGTCATGATGCAAAAAACCGGGATAAACTCCGCCTTTATAACGGAGAACTGATAAACTTTACCGAAAGCCACCGGCTCTGCGGTGAATGTCATGGCAACCTTTACAGGGATTGGAAGGCGGGGATTCACGGGAAAAGGACAGGATATTTCATGGGAACCGGAAAGAGAACTTATTTACTCTGCGCTCACTGTCACGACCCCCATGAGCCAAAATTTAAAAGGGTGATGCCGGAGCCACCTCCGTTTCGGCCCACGGACAGACGAAATGTCAAATAAGGACTATACCCGCAGAGAATTTATAAGGAGTTTTTCTGTAACCGCTTTAGCCGGCCTCTCTCTTCCCGTTCTCTCCTCCTGTTCGAAAGAGGAGGTTGAGGACTTCCTGCAGAAACATTTCCGTGAAATGACGGTAGAGGAGAAGAAGAAGGTCATTGCCAAGCTGGAGCAAAGATACTTTGAACAATATGGAAGAAAGTTCCAGATCAGCACACAGGAAGCCCTGCCGGAAACCCTCTGGGGCTATGGCCTGGAGCTTTCCCGGTGCATCGGTTGCAGAAAATGTGTCTATGCCTGTGCAAGCGAGAACAACACGTCACGCTATGCCCGACAGCTTCACTGGATCAGGGTCTTGAGGCTCAAAAGGGGCAATCTCATCAATCTTGAAGACTCGGAGCATTATTATACTCCTGAGACCGTTCCGGAAAAGGGATTCGTTTATCTGCCTGTTCAGTGTCAGCAGTGTCAGAACCCTCCCTGCGTCAAGGTCTGTCCGATCCATGCCACCTGGCAGGAACCGGATGGAATCGTCGTTGTGGACTATAACTGGTGCATCGGATGCAGATACTGCATTGCGGCCTGTCCCTATAAAGGGAGGGTGTTCAACTGGGCGGAACCGAATCTTCCCAAGGATGAAGTCAATCCAAATGTCCATTACCTCGGAAACCGGCCCAGGATGAAGTGCGCAGTTGAAAAATGCACGTTCTGTATCCAGCGGGTGAGGCAAGGACGATACCCTGCCTGCGTGGAAGCCTGTCCCACAGGATCAAGAAAATTCGGAAACCTGCTCGACCCGAAAAGCGAAATACGCTACATCATTGAACGCAAAAGGGTCTTCCGGCTCAGAGAAGAATTGAATACCGAATCGAAATTTTACTACTTTTTTGAATCTTAGGAAGGCAATGGAATCATTACAGGGATTATTGAAGGAGACATGGCATTTTTATAGAAAAACCCTGATTTTGGTGACCAGGGGAGGCAAAATTTATTATGCCTGGTGTTTCTCCCTGCTTGCCATTATCGTCATGGGGTTCATCTTCTACTGGAAGCAACATGAGATGGGCCTGATCGAAACGAACATGACCGATCAGGTTTCCTGGGGCCTCTATATTGCCAACTTCACTTACCTCGTGGGAATGGCGGCCGCCGCCGTGCTTCTGGTCATCCCCTCCTATATCTATCAATTCAAACCCATCAAGGAAATCGTCGTCCTCGGAGAGCTCTTTGCCGCCTCATGCATGGTCATGGCCATCCTCTTTGTCATGGTGGATCTCGGAAGGCTTGACCGTTTCTGGCACATGCTTCCATTCATCGGATCGATGAACTTCCCCGCTTCGCTTTTAGCCTGGGACGTTCTGGCTCTAAATGGCTACCTCTTTTTAAACCTCTTCATCCCGATTTACTTGCTGGTAAAATCTTACTATGGGAAAAAGCCTAACTGGAAATTCATCCTTCCTTTCATCCTCCTCTCCATTCCGTGGGCGGTCGGAATTCATACCGTCACCGCCTTCCTGTATAACGGCCTTGCCGCCCGTCCCTTCTGGAATGCATCGATTCTGGCCCCGAGGTTCCTGGCAAGCGCCTTCTGTTCAGGGCCTGCCATTATCATCGTCATTTTTCAGATCATCCGGAAGGTCTCCGCCATCAAGATAGAGGACGGCGCTCTCTTCAAGGTTGCGGAACTGATTGCTTATGCCATGTTCCTCAATCTCTTCCTTCTCGGCGCGGAGATATTTAAGGAATACTATTCCGGCACGGTTCATATGGCCTCCTTCAAGTACCTCTTTGAAGGCCTTCACCACCATAATGAGCTGGTTCCATGGATCTGGGCGGCCATGGCAATGAATGTCACTGCCTTTATCCTCTTCCTGATCCCCTCAACAAGAGAACGCTTAAGCACCCTCAACCTGGGATGCCTTCTCATCATCGTGGGGGTGTGGATTGAGAAGGGGCCGGGGTTTGTCATTCCGGGATTCGTTCCCGATCCACTTGGCGAGATTCATGAATATGTTCCCAATCTTGTGGAGCTCATGGTCTCCTTTGGAATCTGGGCGCTGGGTCTTCTCATCTTTACACTCCTGATGAAAGTGGCCATCCCCATTGAGACCGGAGAATTCACCCATACGGATTATGAAAGAGGTGTGATCACAAAAAAATCGCTGGATTATACTGCCTCGTTGCATAAAATTAATAAACAATAAACAGGGGAGGGCCTTATTTAATACCTCATCAGAGGAATTTAATTCTCGGCGCAAACTTGATCACAGGGTGGATAGAAGAAGATTTAAAAATATAAATGGAGATCATGACAGGGCTGGCCTTGATCTATTTCAATTACCTCAATTGTTCATCACTTGGGATGTAGCCTATGAATAGAAAACATTACATCCAGTATATCGTCATGTCTGCAATTGTCTTTATAGGGGGAATTTGTTTTTCGATCGCTGATGCCCAGAAAGTAGCGCTAAAAGAAAAACCTCTGAACCCGAAGGCGGCGACTAAAGAAACCCCTCTAAATGTCAAGACCTGTTATGGCTGTCATGATGAGATTAAAGATTTTCATGCGGCGGGAAAACATCGAAAAGTCAATTGCAGGAGCTGTCACGAGGGCCTGGAAAAACACCTCAAGGATGCGGAATCGAAACCGGCCACCCGAATGGACCATGCGACCTGCGGCAAGTGTCACAAGGAACAGTATGGGTCTTTTATTTCGGTAAATCTTGAGTCCAAGCCAAAAGTGGAAAAGTCAACTGCCACCAGTCGCTCACCGCTCTTTGACATTATTATGAGGCCCCATGGTTTTACAAGGGAACACGGGGAACCGAGAAGCCATGTATTCTCTCTCGTTGACCAGCTTCTGGTTGATCGGGCCTTTGGTGGAAGGTTCCAGCTTAAGGACTGGACAAAAATGAGCGAGGCCAAAGCTGCTGAAAAGTCCGTATGGGAGATATTAAAGGATGTAGATCCTTCATCGAGCGACCAGAAGATCTTTCCGCCTTACACGCCAAGAACAGCCTTTACAGCAGCCAACCCGGTCTGTCTG
>Ga0194119_10004885_pt1 | contig 20361 bp, 20 predicted proteins | sample TA2MahC100mmetaG_FD_148620 | JGI IMG/M metagenome (GOLD analysis project Ga0194119, IMG submission 148620) | Freshwater microbial communities from Lake Tanganyika, Tanzania - TA2015018 Mahale Deep Cast 100m | ecosystem: Environmental > Aquatic > Freshwater > Lake | place: Tanzania: Lake...
GTAGCAGGTGAGCGCCAGCGCAGGGCACTGTTGCAGAGGTGAAAGCACTTTGCTGTCGAAGACGGCCATGCTTTCATGCAGCATAGCGGGCTTCTCGCGGCCTGATCACTCAGCGGGCGGCTCTGCTCCAGTTCGCTCAACGATCATCCGGTATTGATTAGGCTGCCGGTGCCGGGCGAAGTTGAAGGTGCTCTTCTTGTAGGACAGGCCCAGGTCGAGGTCGCAACGGGCGATCACAAGTTCGTCATCCTCGGTGAGCGCGCGCGCCACGACCTCGCCCGTCGGAGCGATGATCGAGGAGTTGCCGACCAACTTGCAGCCCTCCTCCTCCCCGCACTTGGCGGTACCGACTACCCAGGTCGCGTTGGCGTACGCCCCGCCCTGCATTGAGAGTTGGTTGTGGAACTCAGACAACCGATCGTGGTCTGGCGCAGGTGGGTTATGCCACGGCGTGTTGTAGCCGATTAGCACCATCTCGACGTCCTGTAGCCCCATCACCCGATAGGTTTCCGGCCAGCGCCGGTCGTTGCAGATAGCCATCCCGAAATTGCCTCCCAGGGTCCGCCAAACACCCCAGCCCAGGTCACCGACCTCGAAGTAACGCTTTTCGAGGTGCTGGAACGAACGCCACGGCTCGTGTTCGGCATGCCCAGGCAAATGAATCTTACGGTACTTACCGACGATGCGACCGCTGCGGTCCACTAGGATGGAGGTGTTGAAGTGCCGCCCGTCGGGTGTGAGCTCGGCATAGCCTAGGTAGAAACCCATTCTGAGGCGGGCTGCGGCTTCGAAAAGGGGGCGGGTCTCGTCCGAAGGCATCGCGCGTTCGAAGAAAGCATCGATCGCAGCCTGATCTTCCAGATACCAGCGCGGAAAGAAGGTAGTGAGAGCCAGTTCCGGAAATACGATGAGGTCGACACCATTGCCGCGCGCCTGTTCCATCAGCGACAGCATGCGTACGACCACCTGGGCCCGCGAGTGCGCGCGCGCGATCGGCCCCAGCTGTGCAGCGGCGACGGTAAGGATGCGGCTCATGCGCTTGCTCCCAAAAGGACGTCCTTGGCGGTTTGGCCCACGATCTGAAAATAAATGTCAGGGTCGGTTGCCCCTTCCGTAGACAGGCACACAACGCGTGAGCCGGTGCCGAGGCGAAGCAATGCGCGCATCGCCGGATCAACCGCCGCACGCTCGAACGCCGCAAGCGCGGCGGCGCCTGATTCGCCGCTGACGATGCTCGCTTTTGCCATGTCGCGCATGGTGGCGGCCACCGCGGAGTCGGTCACCGTCATGAAGGCGTCGGTACCCGACCCCAACAGCTCCCAGGCAAGCAGGGAGGGTTCCCCGCAGGCGAGCCCAGCCATAATGGTGTCGAGATCGCCTGGGAAGGTGCGCAGCTCGCCCGCCCGCGCGCTTTCGAAAAGGCAAGCTGCGCGCTCAGGTTCGACCACCACCATCACTGGCCGCGTGCCGCCTTGTTTCTCCCAGAACCACGACAGCACGCCCGCAGCCAGCCCGCCAACGCCACCTGGTACGAACACATGCGTCGGTGCGGGCTCGTCCTGCAAGATCTCGGCCGCGAGCACTGCATAGCCCTGCATCACCTGCCTCGGTACGTCCTCATAACCCGGCCACGATGTATCGGATACGATTTGCCAACCCTCCCGCGATGCGGCCTCGGCACAGATTCGAACCGATTCGTCATAGGTCCGCCCCTCGCGCCGTACCTCGGCGCCGAAGCCAGCGATCGCAGCGGCGCGCCCCGGGCTCACGGTTTCGTGCACATATATCACCGCGCGAGCGCCAACCCGCCTGGCGCCCCAAGCCACCGCGCGACCGTGGTTGCCATCCGTGGCGCAGGTGACCGTCAGTCCCTGCACGCCGCGCTCGCGAGCAAGGCACTCGACCGCATACGCGCCCCCAAGCGCCTTGAAACTGGAAAGCTCGAACCGATGGCTTTCATCCTTGATAAAGAGGGCGCCGACTTCCAGACGCGCGGCAATTCCCGGTAGCGCATGCAGCGGGGTTGCACGATAGCCCGGCCAGGTAGCAATCGCGGCCCAGGCCCGGTTTGCCTCTGCCATGCAAAGGATCGATCGTTCGCGCTGACCATAGGGTCGGTTACGATCAAGGCTCGGATTAGGTAGCAGCGTGATGTTGGGATCAGCCATCAGCGGTGGCAGAGGGTAACCGCCCGAAGGCTATACGCGGGATCTGGGCAGTGTCGACCCAGACGCTCTTGGGTGCGGTGTATTCAAACAGCGCGTCGGTACCGCTCGAACGACCGAAACCCGAGCTTAGCGACCCCCCAAACGGCGATGACACATGGATCGCCTTGTAACTGTTGATCCAAAATGTGCCAGCTCGAACCGCAGCAGCAACTCGGTGTGCACGGCCCACATCGTGGGTCCACACCGCACCCGCCAGGCCGAACTCGGTGTCGTTGGCCAACTCTATCGCCTCGTGTTCGCCCTCGAACGGGATTACGACGGCAACTGGCCCAAAGATCTCGGTCTGGGCCGCGCGCACGCGGTTATTCAAACCCGCAAGGATGGTAGGCGGTACGAAATAACCAGTCTCTACTCCATGCAGCCCAGCTCTACCAGGCGCGATCAAAGTGGCCCCCTGGGACCGCGACTCCTCAATGAGACCAGTCACGTGGGCGTACTGACGCGCATTACTCACTGGCCCAATCTCGGTGGCCTCGTCCAGCGGATCGCCCAGCTTGAAATTTGCCATGCTACGCTGCATGCGATCGAGCAGCGCGTCGTGCACTTTACGATGCACCAACAGCCGCGCGCCTGCGACGCAGCTCTGCCCGGCGTTGGAGAAGATCGCCGCTTGCGCACCAAGGCAAGCGTGGTCAAGGTTGGCGTCGTCGAAAACGATATTGGCAGACTTGCCGCCCAGTTCCAACACGACCGGCTTGAGAGCCTGCGCAGCGGCCATCGCCACGCGTCGGCCAGTCTGCGGCGAACCAACGAATACCACCTTGCGCACAGCGCGATGCGCGATAGCTGCCTCGCCCGCGGTCGGTCCCAGGCCCGCCAGTACGTTGACCAACCCACGGGGCAGGCCCGCCTTTTCAGCGACCCGCACCAGCGCAACGGTGCTCACCGGCGTAAGCTCACTCGGTTTGATCACGACCCCATTGCCGGTAGCAAGTGCCGGCGCGATCTGCCAGCCGCCGGTAAATACTGGTGCGTTCCACGGCGTCACCTGAAACACCACTCCCAGAGGCTCTCGCAGCGTGTAGTTGAGGTGTCCCGAAGGTACCGGGATGACGTCGCCATGTAGTTTGTCCGCCCAGCCCGCGTAGTACGCGAACATTTCGGCGACCTTTGCGACCTCGATCCGGCAATCGCGGATCGGCTTGCCTGCGACGACAGCCTCTAGCTGCGCTAGCGGCTCGGCATGCGCGCGCACCGTTGCGGCAATGTCCTGCATCAGCTGGCCCCGGGCGTGCGCTGAGCGTTCGGCCACCCAGCGCAGCTGGGCCGAGCGGGCAGCCTCGCAGGCGGACTGCGCCAGCTGTGCATTGGCGTCGCAATACTCGGTCAGTACCCCAGCGGTACAGGGGTCGACCAGCGTGATAATCGCACCCGCGCCATCAACGAGTTCACCGTCGATCAGACTCTGTGGCCGGTCGCCCAGCCCCAGTTCGTTCATCGCCTTGCGGAAGGTCTCAAGCCGGCTTTCGTGAGGCCGTAATCGCATTGAAGTCCTCACTATCGGCCAAGTGGCTAGCACTTTCGGACCAGACTCGCGCGATCGGCGAAAATCCGGGCAGTTCGACCCCGAGTGATTCGGCTAACCCCAGGGCAAGCCGTACGTCCTTTCGCATTAGCCCCATTGTGAAGCCGCTGTCGAAGGTGCCCGATAGGATCCAACGCGGGAAATTGACCTCGCTCACGCCGCTTCGGCCCGAGCCCGCGTTCACGCCGTCGAGCAGACCCTCGGGGGAGATTCCCGCCGCCGCAGCCAGGCGCAGACCCTCTGCCACCAGCACCAGGTTGGCAGCACACAGCATGTTGTTAACGATCTTAGCCGCATGACCAGCCCCCGAGCCACCCACGTGGACGATCTTCGCGGCAAGCCGCTCGAGCACTGGTCGGGCGCGCTCGAGTACCGCCGCGTCACCGCCGACCAACATGGTCATCCTACCGGTCGACGCGGCGGCCGGGCCACCGCTCACCGGAGCATCTAGGAAGTACTGGCCCAGATCGCCCGCCTCGCGGGCGAGATCGCGGGTCACAGTCGGGTCAGACGTGGAGGTATCCACGATGATGGAGCCAGGGCGAAGCGCCTGACCGATGCCCGACAGGGCGTGCCTGACCGTAGCGGCATCCGGTAAAGACAGGATCAGCAGTTCGACCGAGCGCGCCAGCTCCTGTGCCGACCCCGCGATGGGAATACCCAGCATCGCGAGCGCTGCTGTACGCGCGGGATCGATGTCGTGACAGTGCACCAGCACGCCGCTGGAGTGGAGGTGGCGCGCCATTCCACCTCCCATGTTACCGCAACCTAATACGCCGATCTTCACAGCGCGTGCCGCCGTGCCATCATTGCCAGAAGCTCATCGCTCGAGACCACATGGCAGTAGATCATATTCATGATTACGAGTTCCGCGTGGTGCAGCTCATTGGAGCCAGCCGCGCAACAGTCCTCGACCACCAGCACGCGGAAGCTTTCGTCGGCGAGCGAGCGGACCGTCGAGGCAACGCATTGGTCGGTGAAGATCCCGCAACACACCACAGTGTCAATACCCAGGTTGTGCAGGATGAGGCGCAAGTTGGTGCCGGTCAGCGCCGAGTCAGTGGTCTTGGTGACAACGATTTCGTCGCCCTCGGGAGCAAGCGCCGGCACGATCTGCGCGCTCCACTCGTCCTTAGGCAACAGCACATTGTTCCAGCCCGGCATTTTTTGCGACAGCGAGCGGTCTAGCCCGTCACGGCGATGGCAGCCGATCCGGGCGAAGAGGCGGTGGTAGCCGTGCTGGCGAAAAGCGGCGAGCAGCTTGGCAGTGCGCGGCACAACGAGGCCATGCATACGCTGGTGGAATGGGGTCCACCGGTCGTAGCGGCGGCGCTCCTCATCCTGTAACTCAGCCGGATCGGGCCGCTCCAGATAGGTGTTCTGCACGTCGATTATCAACATCCCTGTGCGCTCGGGTAACAGTACGATGTCGTCCGGTTCCGGCGCGCCCTCGTAGTAGATCGAACGGAATGCAGTCTTCCAGTTCATGCCGCGTGTAGCGCCATCGCGGGGCGTAGGTGACAGGCCGAGAACTGGCGCGGGGCGATCTCCAGCAGCTCGGGCGCTTCAGCCCGGCAGCGCGCTACGGCATGGGGGCAACGCGTGTGGAAAAAGCAACCCGGCGGCAGCTTGACCGGGCTGGGCACGTCACCATTGAGGATGATGCGGCGAGAAACCACCGTCGGATCGGGTACGGGTACTGCCGACAGCAACGCCTCGGTGTAAGGATGACTGGGACTGAGGAACAGCGCCCGCTTGTCCGCCTGCTCGACAATCCGGCCCAGGTACATCACGACAATACGCTGCGCGATGTGCTCGACGATAGCGAGATCGTGACTGATAAACAGTAGCGCGAGGCCAAGGTCGCGCTGCAAGTCCTGCAGCAGGTTTACGATCTGTGCCTTGACCGAGACGTCTAGGGCCGACACCGCCTCGTCGCAGATGATCAGATCGGGTTCGGCCGCGAGGGCTCTCGCGATGCCGATCCGCTGGCGCTGGCCGCCGGAGAACTCGTGTGGCCAGCGACCCAGCGAATCGACTGGCAACCGAACCTTCTCCATCAGCGCCGCCAGGCGCTTTTCCAGGTCCCGCGCCGACGTGGCCAGCCCGAAGTTGCGGATCGGTTCGGCCAGAATGTCGCGCACGCGCAGGCGCGGGTTCAGGCTGGAGAAAGGATCCTGGAACACGACCTGCACCTTGCGCCGCAGGGGGCGCAGTGTCCGGGTCGGTAGGTTATCGATGCGCTGGCCGTCGAGCAGCACCTCTCCGTCTGTCAGGTCGAAGAGGCGCAGGATCGCCTTGCCAACTGTCGACTTGCCGCAACCCGACTCGCCAACGATCGCTACCGTCTCGCCCCGGTCGATGGCGAAGGATATCCGGTTGACGGCGTGCACCTTCGCGGTACTGCGACCAAGGATACCTCCTTGGATCGGGAAGTGCTTGGTCAGGTTCCTCACCTCCAGCAGGGGCGCCCGGTTCATGCGCGAACCTCCTCGACCTCTACATAATGGCAGGCGACGATGTGCTGGTCGGCAGCCAGACGCAGTGCTGGCGAAACTCGCTTACACACGTCGGTCGCCTGCGCACAGCGCCCAGCGAATACGCAGCCTTCGATGCGTTTCTTCAGGCTCATTACCAACCCCGGGATCTCGGCCAGTCGGGTCTGCGAAGCCGCCTCGTTCAGCGACGATCCCAGCCGCGGTACCGCGCCCAGCAAACCGCGTGTATAGGGGTGGCGGGGATTACCGAAAAGTTCCCGTACCGGCGCCTCCTCCACCTTCCGTCCCGCGTACATCACCACTACGTGCTCGGCAACTTCGGCTACCACCCCCAGGTCGTGGGTGATGAGCATGATCGCTGCACCCACGCGCTGCTTGAGGTCGCGCATCAGGTCGAGGATCTGCGCCTGCACCGTGACGTCAAGGGCGGTGGTGGGTTCGTCGGCAATCAGGAGCTTGGGGTGGCACGCGAGGGCCGTCGCAATCATCACCCGCTGGCGCATGCCGCCCGAAAGCTGGTGCGGGTAATCGTTAACGCGTCGCTCCGGCTCGGGGATGCCGACCAGCGCCAACATCTCCACCGCACGCGACCGCGCCGCCGCCTTGTCCAGATTCTGGTGCAGCAGTATCGCCTCGCTGATCTGCCAGCCCACGGTGAGCACCGGGTTGAGCGAGGTCATCGGCTCCTGGAAGATCATCGCGATCTCATTGCCGCGAATCTGGCGCATCTGAGCCTCGGACATGGCGAGCAGATCGCGGCCCATAAACCTGATGGATCCCGCGATGCGGCCCGGCGGATCTGGTAGTAGCCGCAGCACAGACATCGCGGTAACCGACTTGCCGCAGCCCGACTCACCGACGACCGCCAGGGTCTGCCCTGGTTCTATCTTAAGGGTCAGTCCGTCCACCGCACGGTTGATGCCGTCTGCGGTGCGAAAATGCGTCTGCAGGTTTTCGATCTCAAGGACGGGCATCGCCTTAGACCCTTTTCGCCATACGCGGGTCTAGCGCATCCCGCAGGCTGTCGCCCAACAGGTTGACCGCTAGCACCGTCAGCGACAGGAAAATCGCTGGGAACAGGATGATGTAGGGCTTGACCTGCCAAAGCGTCCGGCCGTCGGCCATGATATTGCCCCATGACGGGATGATCGGTGGCGTACCTGCACCGATGAAAGATAGGATGCTCTCGACGATCATTGCGCTGCCGCAAATGTACGTAGCCTGGACGGTGAGCGGAGCGACGGTGTTCGGTAGGATGTGTCGCAAGATGATGAACGCCGTGGGCGTCCCGGCGGCAATGGCGGCGTCTACATAGGGCTGCTCTCGCAGGCTCAGCACAACGCCACGCACCAGCCGCGCCACTCTGGGAATTTCGGCGATGGTGATCGCGAGGATCACGTTCTGCACACTGGCGCGGGTAAGCGCCATCAGCGCGATCGCGAGCAGGATCGGCGGGATGGACATCAACCCGTCCATCACCCGCATAATCAGGCCATCGAGCGACCGGACAAAACCAGAAACGGTTCCGAGGAAAAGCCCGATGACCGAGGCGAGGATCGCGACCGCAAACCCGACCAGGAGCGACACGCGCGCGCCATAAAGTACCCGCGAGTACACATCCCGGCCGAACGCGTCGGAGCCAAACCAGAATTCAGCCGAAGGCTCCCGGGTGCGCTTAGCGGGCGCGAGCGCCGTCGGATCCACTGTGCCGAGCCAGGGCGCGAAGATTGCCACGAACACGATTATCGCGAGTAGCACCATGCCGATCACCATCGTGGGGTGGCGGTATACAAAACCAGCCACACCGGTACGTACCTGCACGGGCGGTAGCACGTCCGGCAGCGGCGAAGCGGCGAGGAACTCGGTGCGCGGTTGTTCCGCCCGGCTGATCATCGAAGCTGGCGTACTCAATATCGGATCCTCGGATCAAGCGCGACGTAGACTAAGTCCACGGCAAGATTAACCAGGACGTAGACGAACGAGAACATCAGCACAATACCCTGGATCATCGGATAGTCGCGTCGCACGATCGCATCGATGGTCAGCCGCCCCAGCCCGGGGATCGCGAAGACGCTCTCGGTGACAACCGCACCGCCGATCAGCAGCGCCACGCCAATGCCTATGACCGTTGCGATCGGCACCGCCGCATTCTTGAGTGCATGCAAATACAAGATGGCGCCTTCGGCGACGCCCTTGGCGCGCGCCGTGCGCACGTAGTCCTGGCTTAGCGCCTCGAGCATCGTGGCACGGGTAATGCGGGCGATGAGTGCGATGTAGACAAAGCCCAGCGCGATCGACGGCAGAATGAGGTTTTGAAGCCATGGCCAAAAACCCTTGGCAATAGGCGTGTAGCCCTGCACGGGGAACCAGTCGAATTCAAGTGCGAACCAGTAGGCGAGCAGGTAACCAACCACGAAGACCGGTACCGAGAAGCCCAATACTGCAAGCGCCATGAACATCCGATCCCACCAACTGCCCGCCTTCCACGCCGCGATCACACCGAGCGGCACCGCCACCAATGCAGACAGCGTGATCGTAACGAGCATCAGCGACAGAGTGGGCTCAATGCGCTGCCCAATGAGTTCCGTCACCGGAAGGCCAGTGAACATCGAGACGCCAAGGTCGCCGCTTAGTACAGCGAACGACCACTCTAAAAAGCGGACGACGAATGGGCGGTCCAGTCCGAGGGCCATACGTATCTTCTCGACGTCCTCGGGCGAGGCCTGCTCGCCGGCGATGACCGCTGCTGGATCGCCCGGCGCAACGTACAGCAGCGAGAATACAAACAGCGCAACCAGCGCCATTACTGGAATCGTGGACAGCACCCGGCGTAGAAGGTAACCAAGCATCTGGGGTATTCCAAAACGATCCCGGCCTGCAGGCCCCAAGGCCGCAGGCCGGGATCACGGGTGCAACGCATCAAGCCTTCTTGACGTTCCAGAACCAAGGAAGCGGACCGCTGTTGATGCCGCTGACTGAAGCGCGCCAGGCCTGGAAGGCTAGATAGAAGCCCGTGGGGATGTAGGTGACGTGCTCCATGCCACCCCGGTTGACCCGCTCGATAATTGACTTCTCCTCATCAAGCGTCTTCGCGTCGTACCAGGACGCGATATCCTTCTCGATGGCCGGGTTGTCCGGCCAACCGAACCACGCCTTCTCGCCAGCGGTCCGGATTGCGATGTTACCCACCGGCGTGGCGCAGTCGGCACCGGCGTGCCAGGTATGGAACATGCCCCAGCCGCCCTGCCCTGGGGGGTTGCGCGATGCACGCCGCTGGCCGACCGTGCCCCAGTCGGTGGCGACGAAGTCGACGTTCATGCCCAAGCGCTTGAGCAGGTCGGCGGTGACCTCGCCCATCGCCTTAAGCGCCGGCTGGTCTTGCGCGACTAGGCAGGTCACTGGCTGTCCAGAGTACCCCGCCTCCTTGAGCAGTGCGCGCGCCTTGTCCAGGTCGCGCTTGCCCCTCAGATTGTCGCCACCCGCCTCGGTGTAAAGCGCCGTACCGGGGGTAAAGAAACTCGGAATCGTCTTCCAGAGCTTGTCGTCCGAGCCAACCACCGCACGCATGTAGTCTTCCTGGCTTAACGCCATCTGGACTGCACGCCGCACACGAACGTCGTTGAACGGCGGGTGCAGATGGTTCAGGCGAAACGCGCCGATGTTCCCGAGCGGATCGGCGATGTCTAGCCGTACATTGCGATTGCGGCGTAGCAGCGGAACAAGGTCGGGCACCGGGCTTTCCCACCAGTCGATCTCGCCGCTTTGCAGCGCAGCGGACGCAGTGGCTGGATCCGGCATGATGACCCATTCGATCCGGTCGAAGTTGATGACCTTGCCACCGGACCACCACTCGGCGGGCTCGTTACGCGGCACATAGTCGCTGAACTTCTCGAACGCAGCGAGCGCGCCCGGTTTCCAATCCGCGCGAACGAAACGCATCGGGCCGGAGCCGACCGAACGCAGCGAGCGCGCCCGGTTTCCAATCCGCGCGAACGAAACGCATCGGGCCGGAGCCGACGTATTCGGTGACCTGCTTAAAGGGGTCGGTGATAGCGATGCGCTCGGGCATGATGAAGCAGCATGGAGTGCCGACCTTCCCAAGTGCAAGCAGCATCTTCGGATACGGCCGCGACAGCACCCACCTGAAAGTCCGATCGTCGACGGCCGTCAGCTCTTTCTGAATCGCGCGCAGCATCAATCCCATCGGGTCGCGCTGCGACCAGCGGTTGATGGAGGCGACAACGTCACGCGAAAGCACCGGCGCGCCGTCATGGAATTTCAGGCCTGGACGCAGCTTGAAGGTCCAGGTAAGGCCATCGGCCGAAACCTCCTCGCCCTCGACCATCTGGCGTTTGGCTACGAGTTTGCTGTCCATCCCGTACAGCGTGTCCCAGACCAGCTGGGATGCGTTGCGCACCACGTACTGGGTGCCCCAGACGGGATCAAAGTTAGCCAGGTTCGATTGCGGCACGAACTTGAGGACTCTGCTCGACCCCTGGGCGATTGCCGGTGCAGAAAGGCTGCCGGCCGCAGCCATTGCCCCCGTTCCCGCCGTAGACTTCAAAAACATTCGGCGATCCATCGTCTCTCCTTTTAGATAGTTGACGTCAGTTTATAGTCTACTGCGAAAGCCCAACTGCTATCTAGTCGAACCTCGCTTGTGCGCCGCGTCAAAGGAGCGATACTTGAAGCCTCTTAATGGGACTCGCGGCAGCTCCGTATCCAGCCGCACGCAAACCGTGCGTTATGCACAGGATCCGGGACGCTTGTGCGACATGCTGGCGGCCATCGCCTCTGGCCGCCTAACACCAACCGAGCTGCTGGAGCGCTATGCCGCGCGCATCGCCGCCGTCGACGGAGTCGTTCGCGCGTGGGCGCAAACCGATCTTGAGCGAGCGAGGCAACTGGCGCGGGAGCACACCAACCGAGCTGCTGGAGCGCTATGCCGCGCGCATCGCCGCCGTCGACGGAGTCGTTCGCGCGTGGGCGCAAACCGATCTTGAGCGAGCGAGGCAACTGGCACGGGAGCGCACCGAAGAAGTGCGTGACGGACGCCTTCGCGGGGCACTGCACGGCATCCCAGTCGCAATCAAGGATATTGCCGACGTGGCGGGATTGCCCACACTCGCCAACAGCGCATCGCGCGCCAGACGGCCGCCTTGCACCCACGATGCGGAGGTCGTGCTCGCCCTGAAGACAGCTGGCGCAGTGGTAATGGGCAAAGTGCACACAACCGAATTCGCCTACTTTGACCCCTCGCCCGCTCGCAATCCCCACCACCTCGGCCATACCCCCGGTGGTTCGAGTTCCGGATCGGCCGCTGCAGTGGCCTCGGGCATGGCACCCTTCGCCATCGGTACGCAGACGGTTGCGTCGGTAAACCGACCTGCAGCCTATTGCGGCACCGCCGCGTTCAAGCCCAGCACGCGTAGCATGTCGACCTTTGGCATTACGCCGCTCGCTCCCTCTTACGACACACCCGGACTCTTCGGTTGGAGGGTCGACGACGCCGTCTTCGCCTACGAGGCGATCGAACCCGCCTTCCTCGCCGCCACTGCTGGGCCAACCGAGCAAGGGACGCCACGCCTGGGTATGCCGCTGGATCCGCACCTGTCGCACATGACCAATGACATGCAGGCTGAATTAGATCGTACGGTCATGAAACTCGAGCACGCAGGGCTTCACGTCGAGCGTTTTCCGAGCCCGATCGACTTCGCGCGGCTCTTCGAGGTCCAGCGCACTACGATGCTTTATGAAGCTGGCCGGTCGCTTGCGGCATTGCAGTCAGAGGCCGCTGGTAAGGTCGGAGCGAAGCTCCGCGAAGCAATCAGGCTCGGCCTGGCGATTGGGGATTCGCAGTACCTAGATGAGCGTGCCGAAATCGATGAAACGCGTGCAACGTTCGTTAGCGCAACGCCGGATCTCGATGTCTTTGTCTGGCCAGCAACGCCTGGACCGGCGCCCGAGTCGCTGCAATGGACCGGTGACCCGCGCTTCATTTCGCCATGGACCGCGATCGGAGGACCAATCGTGTCAATGCCCGCGGGGAAGGCGGCAAATGGCCTGCCGCTTGGCGTCTTGCTGTGCGGCAAGCCGGGAGCGGACAAGGCAATGTGCGGCTGGGCGCGTACGATTGCAGCCGTAGCCGAACGCCACGATTGAGCGCAACCATGGATCGCCATACCCCCCTTCGCCACGAGGTCCGATGGGACCTATTGTCGGCACCCGAATTGAACGCCGCCGCGTTGGAGCGGTCGGTCGTGATGATTCCGCTCGGTGCCACCGAGCAGCACGGACATCACCTGCCCACCCTGGTGGACTGGCGGCTCGCGCTCGAGGTGTGCCTGCGAACCGCACAGAAGATGCCCGCGCCATGGCGCGGCCTGGTGACGCCGGCGATCCCGTTCGGCATGTCAGAACACCACATGTCGTTGGGTGGCACCATCACGCTCGACTACGCGACGATGGCGGCTGTGATCGGATGCGCCGTCAAGTCGGTGGCCCGACATGGGTTTCGGCGTATTTTCGTGCTCAACGGCCATGGCGGGAACATTGCCGCATTGGAGACCATTATTACCGAACTGACTATCGAGACCGGCTTGCCGCTTGCCGGCGGCACGTATTGGAAGATCGCGGCTGAACCGATGCGACGCATCCTGCAACAACAGGACACCGTACAACATGCTTGCGAAGCAGAGACCTCAATGATCCAGGCCCTCCAACCTGATACGGTTGGCCTGATTGACCCGACCTGGAATGTTTCCCCTGGAACAGGGCTGGGCGCCATTCCCGGCGCGCACCCCGGCATATACCGATGGCAGCGCGTGGAAACACGATCTCCGCTCGGCTTCATCGGCATGCCGGGCGCCGCCAGCGCTGAAAAGGGCGAAGCCCTATTTGAGGCGGTCAGCGACGAAGTGGCGCGCGCACTGGCTGACGATGTGCTCTGGGATACGCCGTCCTGACACCGCCACGTAAACGGATCTTTCGATGAGTAGCCAGACAAACGAACTGATACTTCGCGGCGGCCGCGTGATCGACCCCGCGCGACAGATCGACGCTTCGCTCGACCTGCTGTTTCGCGATGGTAGGCTGCGTGAAATCGGCCCTACGTTGGTACCTGCGCCAAGCGCGCGGGTGCAGGACGTGACGGGTTGCATCGTCACGCCCGGTCTCATCGACTTGCATACGCACGTCTACTGGGGCGGTACCTCGCTGGGCGTGGATCCGATCGATCTGGCACGCCGCGGCGCCACTGCGGTGCTAGTCGACGCGGGCTCGTCCGGTCCAGCTAATTTTGCTGGCTTCCGCGCACATGTGATCGAGCCCTCGCTTCCGCTGAAGATCCTGCCGCTGTTAAACCTGTCCTTCGCTGGAATCTTCGGGTTTTCGCGGGCGGTAATGGTGGGCGAGAGCGAGGACATCCGCCTGCTCGATCTACGCGAGTGCGTGCGTGTCGTGCGCGAGCACGCCGACCTGATCGTCGGCATCAAGGTGAGGGTCGGCCGGGTAGCAAGCGGCACAGCCGGCATCGCACCGCTGGACATGGCGCTGGAGGTCGCCGAAGAGGTGGGGCTGCCGGTCATGGCGCACCTGGACTTCCCGCCCCCATCACGGCGCGACGTCGTCTCGCGCCTTCGGGCAGGCGACATCCTCACCCATTGCTTTCGACCATTTCCGAATGCGCCGTCGGCACCCGGCGGGGGCGTTAGGCAGGAGATTCTGGAGGCACGCGATCGCGGCGTAATCTTCGACATCGGGCACGGAGGTGGCTCGCTCGGCTTCGCGACCTCGCGCGCGATGCTCGACGCCGGCTTCAAGCCCGACGTGATCTCGTCAGACGTACATGCGCTTTCGATCAATGGTCCCGCCTACCATCTGCTGCATACCCTCGCCAAGTTCTACGCGCTCGGGATGTCATTGTCCGACGTGATCGCCTGCGCCACGATCAATCCCGCCCGCGCGCTGCGCCAGCCAGAACTAGGTTCGCTCGAACCGGGGGTCGCCACCGACGCGAGCGTCTTCCAGGTGACGCGTCGCCCGACCAAGTATGCCGACGTGATGGGCGAAACCCTGGAGGGGGCTGCTGCGTTTGAACCTCGCGGGCTGGTGCTCGCGGGAAAGTGGTGGAACTAGTCGTACCCTAGCGCTTAGCCCTTGACTGCGGCCCGGTGGACCCAGCAGCGCTAGCTGACCCTTACTCTGCCCTTGCCAGCGGAAGAGGCATGCCGCATTAAGGACATGGTCCCGCGCCTGTTGCTCTGGGTAGTGTTTAAAAATCCGCCGGAGTACACCGGGTTATGGAAACCGACGAGCAAGGCGATGACCCGACATGATGCCCTTGCGCGAAAGCGCGGCACGCGCTGGAGTTCAAACTCGGGGCCGTTGAGGCCAGCGCAGGCAGGACAGCACATCGCAGCAAGAGTGAGGATTCTGGGTCTGTCGGAGCAAAGTCGCGCCCATTATTGAGCATGCAAGGGCGTGTTTTCTGGATCTTGCTGCCGACTATCGGGTCGAGTTGTGCCAACCAGATTTCGCCTGTCTTCATCACCAAACCCAGTCGTCATCGACTTCGTTGGAAACCTCAGGCCAGACCAACTCACTAGCACCTGAACTGGCAAGACCCCGAGCATCTTCTGCCCAGCCTTCTCGAGGATTACGGCGTACAGGTCGTATCTCAATGACACCGTTGCGTACTTGCAGATCAGCAGTTCCCTCAAGGCCGACCTGCGCAAGAAGGGGCTTGGGTATCAGAACCCCTTGAGAATTACCCATCTTTCGAATCGCGACTTCCATTGCTATTCTCATACCAGATTGTTAGCACAGTGGTAGCACTCGAAGCGCGCTCTTTATGCTACTGGACACCCGCGCAAGGTACAGGTTTAAGCGGCCAGCGCGGGCCTGAAGGGCCGGATCGATTTCAATTCTTCCGCGAGTTGGTCGCGGGCGAGCGCCATTTCATAGTCAGCCTGGAGCCCCATCCAGAACTCTGGGCTCATGTTGAAGAATCGCGCCAGTCGCATCGCAGTATCGGCGGAAACCGCGCGTCGCTCCCTGACGATGTCGTTGATACGCGGCGCCGGTACATGCAACGCGATCGCCAACGCGTGAGCGGTAAGCTTCATCGGAATCAGAAACTCTTCGCGCAATACTTCCCCAGGATGGATGGGGCGCATGCCATTTTTGATAGCCTTCATTGGAATCCTCTGTTCAGTGGTAGTCCACGATTTCGACATCGAATGCGTTGCCGGCCTCGAACCCAAAGCAGATGCGCTACTGATCATTGATACGGATGCTGAACTGGCCATCCCGGTCGCCTCGCAAGGCCTCAAGCCGGTTGTTAGGTGGCACCCGCAGATATGCTGAACTGGCCATCCCGGTCGCCTCGCAAGGCCTCAAGCCGGTTGTTAGGTGGCACCCGCAGATCATCAAGCCGGTTTGCACGGTTTAGCATCTGCAACTTGCGCTCAGCAACGACCCGAATGTTGACCCAGCGAGCGACACTTCTGCCCGAGAAGATCGCTGCGGTGGATTTGCATCTGAAAGACTTGATCAATGCTCGAATTATATATCGCGTTACGTTAAACGCTGAATGAAACCCAATGCGGGCCTTGGAATGCTCTTCACACGGCAGGGGTCACAGGTTCGAACCCTGTGCCGCCCACCAAAAACTTCTGTAAAAGCAAACGCTTATCGAGACTGCGTATTCCGGCGCATCGTGACCGGGCAATCCGGTTGAGCGTGACCGGTCATTCCGGGCGGTCGTGACTGGCGAATCCGGTTGATCGTGACCGATCCGGGGCTCCTGGCCGCAGCGCTGGGGGTCAAACCGACTGCGACGGTCAGCCAGGCTGAGCAGCCTGCTCCAAAACCTCTGTGGCCCACTGGTTCAGACTTTTGCCTGCCGCCTGCGCGGCAACAAGCGCGCGGCCATGGATCTCTGGCGTTACACGTAGCAAGAGCTTGCCGGAAGCGGGCCTTTCGGGATGTACGCCCAGCTCCTTACAGTCAGCAAGATAGCCCTTGATCGCGAGTTCGAACTCTGCGCGCAATTCAGAGACCGTTTCGCCATGAAAGCTGATGATGTTACGAATGCCGAGAATGCGCCCAGCAAAAATATTGTCACGCTCGTCGTACTCGACCCGCGCGGTATAACCCTTGAAAGTCATGGTGTTCATTGCCGTACTCCTGGACGTTCCAATAATTCCCGGGCTTCCTCCACCTGATACCGCTTGGCTTCCTTGCCAGGATGTGGTCGACGACAACGCCACAGCTCACCACTGAGTTCGATCCTGACACGAGAACCTTCGCGTTCTACAACCGAACCGCCGAGCGCCTTGACCAACGCCTCGATGTCTGCAAACACAATAGACGCCGACGTTGGGCGAGAGAAGATCGCAACAAGCGTCCTGCAGTGTTTGGCATTCATCGGCGACGCTATCACAAAACGATAGCAAATCGAACCCAGCCAGGCTGAGAAGCCGGCTCCAACACTTCTTAGGTATCAAAACCCCTTGAGAATTACCTATCTTTCGAATCGCGTTTTTTGTGCTGCTGGCGCCCACGCCAGGGTACAGGTTCAAGCCGCCGACGCGGGCCTGAAGGGCTACATCGTTCCCGGTCTGGGGGATGCCGGCGACCGGATTTTTGGCACGAAAAAGCGGCAGCTGGCGTTGCTGACGTCAGGCTTTCATCGTTTCCGGGGCCGCCTTACAATGGATCGTCGCGGGTAGCGAGAGGGCGCTCAAGCGCCCGCGAACAGATCGATTCCAACAACATCGGAGACATTCATGAAACGACGCCTGATCGGCGCGCTGCTGGGTTCAGCGCTGGCTGTAACAACGCTCTTTTCTTCGCCTGCGATCGCCGCTTATCCTGACCGGCCGGTCACCATGATCGTACCCTGGGGCGCCGGCGGCGGCACCGATGCCGTGGCACGCTTTATCGCGGCCGAGTTAGAGAAGGCGCTCAAGCAGCCGGTCAATGTGGTCAACCGAACCGGTGGCAGTGGAGTCGTCGGGCATCAGGCGATCGCGTCGGCGCCAGCCGATGGCTATACGCTTGGGCTGATCACGGTGGAGATCGGCATGATGCGTCACGCGGGTCTCACCAAGCTTAGTCACAACGAGTTCACCGCCATCGCGCTGGTCAACTTCGATCCCAATGCTGTGATGGTGAGGGCGGACTCACCTATCAAGGACGCCAAGGGGCTTCTAGACGCTGCTCGTGCCAACCCGGGCAAGCTCAAGGGAAGTGGTACTGGGCAGGGGGGCATCTGGCATCTCGGACTGGCCGGCTGGCTGGTCGATGCCAAGCTGTCCGGAAATGCAATCGGCTGGGTCCCGAGTCAGGGTGCCGCTCCAGGCTTGCAGGACCTTGCTGCCGGCGGCGTGGATCTGGTGTCGGCATCGTTGCCCGAAGGGCGTTCGCTGATCGAGGCTGGCAAGGTTCGTCCCATTGTGCTGATGTCGGACAAGCCCGATGGGCTCTTTCCACAGGTTCCGCTTCTTAAGTCGGTGGGCAGCAACTGGACCAACGGCGCGTGGCGCGGGGTGGCTGGTCCAAAGGGCATACCCAAGGATGTGGTTGACCGTCTGTCCTCGGCGGTCAAGCAGATTTATGACTCCAAAGCCTACAAGGATTTTCTCGCTTCGCGCGGATTCGGGGAGATGTGGGCGGGCCCCGCCGATTTTGCTGCGTTCATGGCGCGCGATGATGCCGCCAAGGGCGAGGTCATGAAAGCGGTCGGACTTGCGAAGTAGGCTTGCGCGGTGCGACTAGGCGACGCGCCAATCGGTGCGGCGTTCCTGGCGCTGGCGGTTGCGGTGCTGTGGCATATCCGCGACTTCCCGCCTGCCCCAGGGCAGCCCTATGGTCCAGCGCTTTTTCCAGGCCTGATCGCTGCTGGCCTGGCATTGGCGTCGGTACTCCTGATGGTATCCGCATGGCGGCCTGGCGTGCAGACCAGCGAGGGGCAGGCGGCGGGGGGTGAGGGAGATGTCCGCGCTGAGGCGCCCCGCTGGCTCCCCTTTATTACGACTGTGGGCGCTCTCGACTGTGGGCGCTCTGGTTGGCTACGTCGCTCTGGTCGACAGGCTCGGCTTCATCATTACCGCTTTCCTCATGCTCTGCTCGCAGTTTGCAGCCTATCGGGTGAGGCCGGCGCTGATCGTACCCGTCGCAGCGGTTTCGACCCTGCTGGTGCACGCCGCCTTCTACAAGCTCCTCAGGGTGCCCCTTCCCTGGGGTTTGCTGTCCGGATGGACATGGTGACCGTGTTCACCGACCCGGTTCGCTGACATGGAAGCCCTCGCCGCAGCCTTCCAGATGGTGTTCAGCGTCCAGACGCTGGTCGTGATGGTGCTTGCCTCGCTGTTCGGCCTGTTCGTGGGCGCGGTACCGGGTTTGACGGCTACGATGGCCACCGCCCTCTTGGTCCCGATCACGTTTTTTCTGCCGCCCATTCCCGCGATCGCCGCCATGGTGACCGCGACGGCGATGGCCATCTTTGCAGGCGATATCCCGGGTTGCCTGGTTCGCATTCCCGGAACACCCGCATCGGCGGCCTACGTCGATGAAACCTATCGCATGACCGTCAAGGGCCATGCTGAAACCGCGCTTGGCGTGTCCCTGGTGTTCTCGGTGATTGGCGGGCTGTTCGGAACACTGGTGCTTATCCTCGCTGCTCCGGCCCTTGCGGCGGCAGCGCTTCAATTCAGCTCGTTTGAGTACTTCTGGCTGGTACTGCTCGGCCTCACCTGCGCGGTGTTCGTGAGCGGCGATGCACCGCTGAAGGGCATGATCACGCTGTTTCTGGGTCTGCTTCTCGGATGTGTGGGTCTTGAGAATCCAGCTGCCCATCCGAGGTTCACGTTCGATTTGCCTGACCTGCTGAGCGGCGTAAGTCTGATTCCCGCGATGATCGGGCTCTTTGCTGTGAGCGAGGTGCTGCGATTCAGCCTTGACGCGAATCCACTTGCACCCGTCAGCCGGCAGGTGGGCTCGGTGTTCCGTGGAATGGGCGCGATGATGCGTCGTTACCCTGTGCAAACGCTGCGAGGCAGTTCCCTCGGCACAGTGATCGGGGCCCTGCCCGGCGCAGGGGCGGACATGGCAGCATGGATGTCATACGCCATAAGTCGGCGCTTTTCCAGAGAGCCCGAAAAATTTGGTACCGGGCATCCCGAGGGGCTGGTGGAGGCGGGTGCGGCCAATAACAGTGCGCTTGCGGGGGCCTGGATCCCGGCACTGGTGTTTGGCATACCTGGAGACTCGATCACGGCGATTGTGATCGGTGTTCTCTATATGAAGAACCTGAATCCTGGGCCGACCATCTTCATCAATAATCCGTCCAGCATCTATGCGGTGTTCCTGCTTTTCATCATCGCCAACCTCCTGATGCTTCCCCTGGGATGGCTGTGCATCAAGGTGGCGGCCAGGCTTCTTCGCACGCCGCGAAATCTGCTGATGCCAGTCATCTTGCTCTTCTGCGTAGTGGGTGCTTTTGCCATCAACAATTCGCCATTTGACCTCTGGATTCTGGTGGCGGCGGGCCTCCTGGGATGGTTTCTCGAAACCCACGGCTTTCCCATTGCACCGGCCATCCTCGGCATGCTGCTCGGCACCATGCTGGAGGAACATTTCATTCGGTCAATGATCAAGGCCGATGGCAATCTGATCGCCTTTGTCGAGCGACCGATTGCCGCGGGCCTGGCGCTACTGGTGCTTGTGGTGTGGGGCGTATCGGCTTGGCTGGGCTGGCGGCGCCGGCGAGCGATTACGTAGCCCTCATCGGAAAAACGCCTCCACCAACCTCATGCCGGTGTGATCCCCGGGCGCGGCTGCCCTCAGGCTTTAACCCATCTCTGCGCCACCCGCAGCGACTCGATCAGATCGTGCCGCGCCTCAAAGCCCAACTCAAGTTTGGCGCGACTCACATTGAAGGGCAGATCTCTCGGATGAGCGAAGCCGGCAAAGCCTGTGGCCGGCAGGTTGGTGTGGCTGATGGCGCGTCCCGGCTGCAATTGGCGCGCGGCATCCACGAAGTCGGCAAAGCGGGCCATGTGCCCACTGGCGATGGTGTACACGCAGGAGGGCAGGACAGGCGCGT
>Ga0194119_10004897_pt1 | contig 20322 bp, 18 predicted proteins | sample TA2MahC100mmetaG_FD_148620 | JGI IMG/M metagenome (GOLD analysis project Ga0194119, IMG submission 148620) | Freshwater microbial communities from Lake Tanganyika, Tanzania - TA2015018 Mahale Deep Cast 100m | ecosystem: Environmental > Aquatic > Freshwater > Lake | place: Tanzania: Lake...
GCTCACCCAACGGGTGAGCCGTTTTCCGTCGCTCGATTGCGCTCATCCCGTTCAGTATCCATCACTTCCGGCCAGCTGGCCGGGGGCCAACTGCCGGATTTGGGATGAACGAAGCGGAGGCGATGGCCGGTGCGTTTGCCCGGCGCGGGGCGCCGGTGGGGGAATTGTGCGCCGCCTATGAACGGGCTCTGGTTGCTCTGGAGATTCCGAACGATCCCGTTGTGGACCGGTTGGTGGCGGGCGGCGCGGATTTGAATGCCGCCGAGATGGTGCTGCGGCGGCGCGACCCTGAGAACGGTCTGACGCGGCGGGCTCGGGTGATGCTCACGTTATTGGAAGCCGGCCAGGATTTGCCAGGGCGCGGTGCGGGATGGGCCGCGTTGCTCGCCGCGCCTTTTGCCGGCGCGTGGCATTGGATCGCGGGCTCGGCGGCTTTGTGGCGGCATGGCTGCCGAGGTTGACGTTTTGATCGTTGGGTCCGGGCCGGCGGGCGCGATGGCGGCTTGGGCGCTGCGCGGGCGGCCGGGCGTTCAGATGCTGGACGCCGGGCACACGGCGGCGGGGCTCACTAGCGTTGGGCTGGAGCATCTGCGGGCCGGGGCGCCGCCGGTCTCGCTGAAGCTGCGCGGGCCGGCGGTGGAGTTCATCACTCGCGACGCGGCGCGGTTGACGCCTGTAGTCTCGGCGTCGTTCCCGGCGGTGGTGAGCTTGGCGAAGGGCGGGCTCGGGAATGCCTGGGGCGGGGGCGTGTACCGGTTTCGCGACGGCGAACTGGGCGGGCTGCCGGACCTGACGCCGCACTACGACGCCGTCTCGCGCCACATTGGCGTGTGCGGCGCCAACGACGATCTGGGCGCGGAGTTTGGGTTGGAACCGGAGCTGCTGCCGCCGCTGCGGATTGGGCGGAACGCGCGTGCGATGCTCGAAAACTATAAGCGAGCGCGGCCGGCCGGCGTGACGCTGGGCCACGCGCGGCTGGCGGTGCGGAGCGGCGAGTACACGTACCGGGCCAATGAATTCACGTCGGCCGGAGACCCGGCGCGGTACTGCCCCGCGTCGACACTCGACTCGCTGCCCGGACTTACGTATTCGCCCGGCTGGGTGGCGCGGCGGTTCCGCGAGACGGAGGCCGGCGTCGAGGTGGAGGCCGTCGGCCTGCAGGGCGGCTGCGAGACGTTCCGGGCGCGGCGGCTGATACTGGCGGCGGGGACACTGAATACGGCGCGAATCGTGCTGCGCTCTTTCGACGATTTCGCGACGCGGCTGCCGCTGCTGGATAATCCGATCACGGCGCTGCCGCTGGTGCGCTGGAGCGGCGTGGGACGCGGCGACGATGCGCCGGAGAGCGGCATGGCGCAGTTGAACATCGTGCTGGCGGCCGAGCGGTTTGGACGCAAGTTTCAGGGCAGCCTCTATGGCACGCGCGGCGCGCCGCCGATCGAGTTCGCGCACCGGTTGCCGTTCTCCCTGACTACGAATTTGCGCGTGCTGCGCGCCTTGTTGCCGGCCGTGACGCTGGCGATGGTGTTTCATCCAGCCGCGCCGGGAGCGCAGTACCTGCGCCTGCGGCCGGACGGTGCGCTGGAAGCGGACTATCCGTGGCGAGCCGACGATGCGCTGACTCTGGAGTTGGTCCGGGTATTCCGTTCGCTCGGGTTCTGGGCGCACGCGGGCATGGCGCACCATGCGGGGCCAGGGCAGGGTATTCACTATGCCGGCACGCTGCCGATGACAGAGCGGCCGGGCCGGTATCAACTGCACCGGGATGGGAGGCTGGAGGGCACGCGTGCGGTGTATGTGTGCGACGGGTCCTGCTTCTCCCATCTACCGGCGAAGAACCTGACCTTCACGATCATGGCCAACGCGCACCGGATCGCGAGCGGACTGCGATGAAAGAGTGGTTGACGCATCCTTTGCTGCGGCCCCACGCGATGGGGACGCCGGAGTGGTTCGCAGCGCAGAGCCGGATGGCCGGAGAGAAGCCTCTAATTCAGCGATGCTACGCGCTGTGGCGGGACCTGCTGCTGGCTGATGCCGGCAGCGCGGCGGGCGCGGGACTGATTGTGGAACTGGGTGCGGGAATGAGTGGATTGAAGGCGCTGCGGCCGGAGGTCGTCACATCGGACGTGGTGCCGGGCGCGGTGGACCTGGTGGCGGACGGCCGCCGGCTGCCGTTTCGCGACTGCTCGCTGCGGGCGCTGCTGCTGACGCATGTGTTCCATCACATCCCCGACGTGGAGGCCTTTCTTGGCGAGGCGTCGCGGGTGCTGCGGCCGGGTGGCGTGTTATCCCTGGTGGACTGCGCGCACACACCGTTCAGCCGGTTCTTCTTCGGGAAGATCCATCCCGAGCCGTACCGGCACAAGGATGCGGCGTGGAGTTTCCCTGAAGGGCACACGCTGCTGGACTCCAATCAGGCGCTGACCTGGATGGTGTTTGAGCGCGACCGGCCGCGATTCGAGGCGCTGTTCCCGCAGTTGCGCATTGAGGGCCGCCGATGGCTGCCGTGGTTTTCCTACCTGCTATCGGGCGGCGTGAATCTGCGAAGCTTTGTGCCGCCGGGGTGCGCGGGCGCGGCGCGCGCGGCCGATGCGCTGCTGCGGCCGCTGGATCCGGTTTGCGCGATCCACTGGCATTGGACGATCCGGAAGCGTTAATCGCGGCGGAAGACGAGCGTTCGCTGCACGGCGAAGTTGGCGGCGAAGAGTGTGCCTTCGGCCAGCAGTTTGGCGGCGAGCGGAGGGAAGCCGTAGCCGGTGAGAACCCGAATGAGTCCGAGGCTGACGGCGCCGGAGACCGCGACCAGGGCCAGAAACTTCAGCAGGGGCGGCCAGAAAGACGCGGTGCTGCGAAAGACGAGGTTGCGCAGAATAAAGAAGGCCGCGACGGTGGCGACTCCGCGGCCCGTCCATTGGGCCTGGGCCAGGTTGCCGGTGCGCCATAGGACGAAGGAGAAGACGGAGGAGTCGAGCGCGGCCATGAGCAAGGCGCTAGCCGAGTAGCGCAGGAAGACGAAGTAGATGCGCAGAGAGTCCCGAATGGGGTTGAAGTGGGAGGACGCGTTGCCGTCCTCATAGACCGTTTGAATAGGGATCTGGGCGAGACGGGCGGGGGCGTCTTGAGAAGCGCCTCGAACTCAAACTCGTAGCCGTTGAAGGGCAGGCGGAGCGCCTCCAGACAAAGGGCGCGCGGCCACACGCGAAGGCCGGTCTGCGTGTCGCGAAGCGCGCAGCCGGTGAGTGCGTGAAAGACCCAGCGCGAGACAGTGTTGCCCAGGCGGCTGCGAAAGGGAACAGCGCCGTTGAAGGAACGGACGCCGAGGATGAGCCGGTCCGGTTGGGAGGCGTGTGCGGCGGCGAGGCGGAGAATATCGGCGGGTTTGTGCTGGCCATCCGCGTCGGCGGTGAGGATGGCCGTGACGTTCCCGCCAGAGGTGAGAATCCGGTTGAAGCCCGACTTCAGCGCCGCACCCTTGCCGAGATTGACGGCGTGATCGAAGACCTCGACACGATCCATGGCGCGGAGGCTGGCGAAGGTTCCGGCGAACTCCGGACCGCTGCCATCGTCGACAACCACGGCGCGGCGAATCGGGCCGTTTTGCAAGACTTCGGCGATCAGGTTGGGGAGAGACGGCGGGGGTCTGTAGGCCGGGATGAGGAGGATCACTGGCCGGCTGCCGCCTTCTGGGCCAGGGCGTGGTTCAGGTTATTGCGGGCCAGTTCCCAGTCCGGCTTGAGGCGTACGGCGGTCTGCGCGGCGCGAATGCCCTCATCCCACATGCGAAGGGCGTTGTAGCCGGCGGCGATGTTGTTGTAGGCCTCGGCGTAGTCCGGACGCAGGCGGAGCGCCTGACGGGCGGCTTCGACGCAATCCAAATAGCGGCCGGAACGGAAGTGTGCGAGGGAGAGTTCGATGAAGCGCTCGGGCGCCGGAGCGGCCTCGGCTTTCGATCGAGCGTCCTCGGCGTGACGGCGCGTTTCGGCCAGCGTGGCTTTAAAGCGGAGTGCGGTGGCGTCGGTGGGTGCGATGGATAGCGTGTCCTGAACGAGTGTGTCGAGCTCGCGCCATTGCTGCATGCCTGCGTGGATTTCGGCCATCAGACTCCGGGCGGCGAAGTCTCGCGGGTTGAGCGCGACGGCGCGTTCCAGGTTTGCCGCGGCCTCCGTCCGGCGGTTGCGCTGCCAGAGCCAGCGGCCGTAGTAGAAATAGCCGCTGGACTGCGCGGGACTCCATTCGACGGCGTGGCGGAAGTGACGCTCGGCGTCGCCATCGCGGCCGAGCACCCCGTTCGCGATGGCGCGGTTGATTTCGAGGATCGGGTAGCGGGGATTGAAGACGGCGGCGCGTTCAAAGTAGTCGAGCGCGGCGCGGGTCTCGCCGCGCGCCATGAGGGTGAGGCCGTAGTTCATCAGGCCGCGGCCGTTGCGCGGGCTTTTGACAGTGACGTCGCGCCAGAGCGATTCTTCGGTGCGCCAGACTTCGTTCCGGAAGTGGGTGGCGGTGACGGAGGCGGCGAGCACGAGCGCGGCGGCGGCGGGAACCCAGCGAGCCCGGGGCAGGCGTTTGGCGAGCGACCCGGCGGCCAGGCAGAGGCCGGGGAAGGCCATGAACATTCGATGATCGTTGGCGACCTCGGCGAGCGGCATGACGGCAGTGGGCAGCAGAGCGATGAGGAACCAGGCGAGACCGAAGGCGGCCTCCTTGTCGCGCTTCGCGGTGCAGGCGATGACCGCGAGCAGCGCGGCCGCGAAGAGCGCGCCGGACCAGACACGAGGATCGGAATACGCGGCAACGGATGTCATGTCCGTGTCGGCGGTGAGGGCCGCCGGCCAGAAGAACTGCGTGAAGTAGTGCCAGGAGACGAAGCCTTGGGTGGCGCGGTAGAGGCCCGCGCTGGCGGCGCCGGGGTTAAAGCCGGCGCCGGTCATTCGCCAGGCCAGCAGGCCGAGGACGAGCGTGGCGGCGACGGACGGCGCGAGGCTGGACCAGCGCCGGTCGCGGTAGATGGCTAAATAGGCGGCGAGCAGGAGCGGGAAGACGAGCGCCGTGGTTTTCGAGAGGGCACCCGCTGCGAAGGGGAGCAGATAGAGCGGCGAGCGGGCCGTGAGGAAGAGGTAGAGCGCGGCCGTGACGCCGAGGGTGGCGTAGAGATCGCCGCGCTGGATGATGTAGTTAACGGTCTCCGCCGAGACGGGATGCACGGCGAAGAGCGCGGTGGCGAACCAGGCCCAGCCTTCGTTCCGGAGCAGCCGCGCGAACAGCGCCCAGAGCGTGACGGCGAGGACGATCAGCCAGAGGAATGTCGAGATGTGGAACCAGCGGGTGTTTGCGCCTCCGGCGAGAGTCCAATCGGCGGAGAGTGAGAGGGTGACGAGCGGGCGATAGACCTGATGGGTGGTCAAAACGCTGAACGCGGCGGGGTCCTGGAAGAACTGCTTCCAGTTGTCGAGCGTGTGGACCGCCGTGTTGTCGACGACGGTATGAAAATCGTCGAAGTGGAAGGCGTTGTCGAAGTGGTTGTAGTAGGCCGCGACTAGAAGCAGCGTCAAGGCGGCAATGCGGAGAAGGCTCATCCGCGAGAAGCCTGCGGTTACGATTGCCGAATTCTACCATGGGGGTTTTGGGGGTTGTGTTGCGGCGATCCGGCGGCGCAACTGGCAGCTTCGGCAGAACCGGCCGAGCTAGCCAGTGAACTGGAACGCGTAGAGCTTCGCGCTTCGCATTCGGATCCTTAGCCGGACAGCCTTGCCGGCCAACGCGGACACATCGGACTTTCCGCGCCATGTCACCACTTGACGCACACGGTTTGCATTGATCTCGTCCGCCTCGTGGAACGAGAACCCGTCCATCCGTCTGCCGGATTCCGACAGAATCTCGACCTTTGCCGAACCGCCCGCGCCCGTATTGATGTTGAGCTCCAGCCGCGTTCCGGTGAAACGCAGAGGGGGCGTGAGAAACGTTCCGCCCTCGTAGTCCGCGTCGGCGGACACAAACCCGTCCACGCGCAGGATGGACCGCGAAATAGCGTGCATTTCCTTCTCGGCCAAAGCATCCAGGCGGTTGCCGTGGTCGCGATTCGTGCCGAAGTAGTAGATCCAGAGCTCGTCACCCATGCGGACCGGACGTAAGACCGGATAGATCCACTTTGAATCGAAACTGCCGTCGGGTCCGGTGCTGAGGAAGGGCCGCCGCGCTTCGGGACGGGTGAAGTGAAGTCCGTCGCGGCTGACGGACAAATGCAGGTCAGAGGTATCGGGCCAGGATTCGCGTCCCTCCATCCGCCAGTGATAGAAGATCGGGCTCAGCGCGAGGTACACGCCTTCGTACGGAAAGACACCAGGTCCATAGTAGTCAAGAGGCATCGTCGGGGTCAGCACCTGATCTTCGCCGGCCTTCACCGCTTCGGCACCCTGGGACCTCGTCGCGACGATATTCTCGCCTTGAACGGTCACGCTGCGGAGATCGAGACGTTCTACCTTGCCAGCGGCCATGTCCCGCTCATCCAGTTCGAGCGACATTTCGGGGCTGTCCCAGTGGATCATGTCGTCGGACTCGTTGTAGCTCGCCATCCGGGCCCCATATCCCACACCGCGGCGAACCCATTCGCGGCTGTAGCCGATGTAGCGCCCAACGCGAGGATCCCAGAACCAGGAGGGCTGTGTGTCGGCCGCGCGCAATCCGGTAACGGAGCGCAGGTCCATTTTCCAATTCAGACCATCCGGAGAAATGAATACGCGATGGGGACCCTTGATGCCGCTCCCAGGCTTCGGATAGATCTTCATCCAGGACTTGTAGCGAGCCTCCGGAGGACAGTTCGGGTTATCGTCGCGCCAAACGGTGCTGCCACCGACAGTCATCAGGTTCAAGTCGGGCGGCAGAACCAGATTGTTCTGGCGCGAGCCATCGCGATCGACCAGGCCCAAGACGGGCTTGGTGAAGTGGATGCCGTCCGTCGATTCGGCGTATCCGACCGCCATCATCGGGGGATTCTGCTTCGGCCCGGCTTTACCCGCGCTCATCTGATACCACATGCGGATCTTGCCGTTCTCCTGAATCACGGTTGAGTAGCTGGCCACCCATCCGTCGCGCTCCCAGGGTTGATCGGTGACCAGGATTTTCTCCCGCGTTTGATAAGGAGCGTTCATCGTGAGACGGATGCCTTCCGACGATTCGATGAACTTGTGATCGATGAACAACTGTTTTCTCGAGCCGACGTCGGTAATGTTCTGGGCCGCGGCGGCCAGAGGCAGAAGAGCGGCGAGTACCGCGCGAGCTTTTCGAGACTGTTTTGCGGTGAAATTGGACTTCATGAATGGCAGTAGCATACCAGTTCCAGGCGGATTGTGACGCGCCGTCACGGAGATCGAGGCCCAGGCTGTCGACGACCTTGACTACTTGGCCGATTTGAACAAGGCGGGCGGCCGTTTTGAAGCCGATCAAAAGAGATTGAACGGGTTGCTTGCAGCGATCTCAGCGCTGCGGGAAATGCCCATACCTGTGCCGTCCGAGTCAGCTCCTGACTGCCGGTCAGGAGGGCGGCGAGCGATTGCAGGCTGGGCGGCTGGTGCTTCATTGGCTCGCGTCCATGTCAAAGGATTCTGGCTGTGCGAAGCGCTCCGCGTCAGCGGCTTACCCCGGTTGCGGCTTTTTGAAATCGATTGGTGCCCTGCGGAGCAGGCGTCAGACTGGAGTGGGCCAGCAACCCGATCGAGGCACGAGGAAATGGGACGATGATAGGATCTTCACGATGCGGCGGTTTGTATTGGCGGCGGCGCTGGGCGCTGTCCTTGCGATGGGGCAGGGACGCGATGCGTCCCGCGGAGAGGCGCTGTACGGCGCGCGCTGCGCCGGTTGCCATGGCCGCGATGGCAGAGGCGGGGAGGCTCCGAATCTGCACAAGAGCCGGCTGGTGGTTTTGTCGCCGCCGGCGCGCTTATTCGATGTCGTCCGGAACGGGATTCCGGGTACGGGCATGCCGCCGTTGGCGGGGCCGGACGCGGATGCCTGGGACATTGTCGCGTTTGTCCACTCGGTGGCGAAGCCGGGGATGGGTAAGCCGGTGGAGGGAGACGTCGAGGCGGGGCGGGGGTTGTTCCGGTCGTTAGGCTGCGCGAGGTGTCACATTGTTGAGGGCAAAGGCGGCGTGCTCGGACCGGACCTGAGCAGTATCGCGCTGCAGAGTTCGACGGCCGAGATCCGAGAATCTGTATTGGAGCCGGCGGCCAAGGTGCGGCCCGGCTACCGGCCCGTGACCGTGGTGGTGCAGGGGAAGGGCACGATCATGGGCGTGCTGAAGAACGAAGACAATTTCTCGATGCAGGTGATGAGTCTGGGCGGCGTGCTGCGCGGCCTGACTCGCGCGGAGTTGGAGCGGGTGGACCTTGAGCCGGGGACGCGCATGCCGGCGGCGCGGTTGAGCGCCCGGGCATTGCAGGATCTGCTAGCGTTTCTGGACCGGCAGCGGGCGCCGCATTTGCGCACCGAGATCGGGTTCGCGAACTACTGACATGCGGCTGCTTGGACTCCTCCTCATGAGCCTGGGCGCGCAGACGCCAGACGGCAACTGGCTCAGCCACGACCGCGATACCACCGGGCAGCGGTACAGCCCGCTGGACCAGATCCGGGCGAGCAACGTGGAGGGCTTGGCGGCGGCGTGGGCGTTCCAGACCCCGCGGCTGCCGACCCGGAGCGAGACGACGCCGCTGGTCCGCGACGGCATCCTGTATCTGACCGTTGGAGGCGAAGAGGCGCACGCGCTGGACGCCAGGACTGGGCGGGTGATTTGGAGTTTCGAGTACGCCGTGCCCCCGGCGGCGGCGGGCGGGAAGGCGATGCGCCGCACCAATTGGAATCGCGGGTTCGCGCTTGAGGGTAACCGGCTGTTCATGGCGACGAGCGACTGCGCGCTGATCGCGTTGGACGCGCGGAACGGCAGCCTGCTGTGGCGCGTGCGGCTGGCCGATCCGGAACAGTCGTACGGGGCAACGGCCGCGCCGCTGGTGGTGAAGGACATGGTGATTCTGGGCGTGCGCGGCGGCGATACGGGAACGGTGCGCGGATTTCTGGACGCCTACGACGTGGCTACCGGAAAGCGCCGCTGGCGATTCAACACCGTGCCCGGGCCGGGCGAGAAAGGCCACGAGACGTGGCCGGCCGGCGGTCAGGCCTGGAAGGCGGGAGGCGCGGCGACGTGGACAACCGGCACGTACGACGCGGCGCTTGGGCTGGTGTATTGGACGACCGGAAACCCGGGACCTAAGGATTACGACGGGTCCGACAGGGCGGGCGACAACTTGTATAGCTGTTCCGTGCTGGCGCTGCGGGCGGAGACGGGCGAGTTGGCATGGCACTACCAGTTCACGCCCCACGACGTGAACGACTGGGACGCGAATGAGACGCCGGTGCTGCTGGATATGGAATGGAACGGCAGGCCGCGAAAGTTACTGGCGCAGGCCAACCGCAACGCGTTCTTCTATGTGCTCGACCGCGTGACCGGGGAGTTTCTGCTCGGCGAGCCGTTCGCGAAGCAGACGTGGGCTAAGAGGATCCTGCCTAACGGGAGGCCGGAGCGGAATCCGGATACGGCGCCGACCGTGAAGGGCAACTATGTTTGCCCGGATGTGCATGGCGGCACGAATTGGCAGTCGCCGTCGTATAGTCCGAGAACGGGGTTGTTCTACGTGGTGGCGCGCGACGCGTGTGGATACTTCTATCCAACGGGTTTCAGCAACGACGCGGAGAGGGCGGCGCCGAAGCAGTCGGTGAAAGCGATCGACGTGCGAACGGGGAAGGTTCGCTGGGAGTACGCATTCCTGGGCAATCAGGAGTTGGTCTCCCACGCGGGCACGATGACGACGGCGGGCGACGTGACGTTCGTGGCGGGCCGCGATGGGCAGTTGATCGCGTTGGACGCACGAAGCGGGCGGGCCTTGTGGCACTTCAACACCGGGGGGACGATTCGCGCGGCGCCGATGACCTACGCGGTGGACGGAAAACAGTACGTTTCCATTTGCACGAAGACGGCGGTTTTTACCTTTGCTCTCCGGTAAGTTGACGCGGCGGCAGTTCGGAATGGCAGCCGTGGCGGCCGGGCGCGCGCCGAACATTGTGCTGATTCTGGCCGACGATCTGGGCTACGGCGACCTGGGCTGTTATGGTTCGACGCAGAACACGACTCCGCATTTGGACCGGCTGGCCGGAGACGGCTGCCGCCTGACCCATCACTACAGCGCCGCGCCGGTGTGCTCGCCGGCGCGCGCGGCTCTGTTGACGGGTTGCGTTCCCGAGAGGACCGGCGTAACCGGCGTGCTGCGCGGCGGAGGGGACGAGGGCCTGGCGCTGGAGTTGCCGACTCTGGCGGCGGCGCTGCGTGCGAAGGGGTACGAGACGGCGCTGATTGGGAAGTGGCATCTGGGCATGGGGCCAGCCCATGTGCCGCTGGCCCGCGGGTTCGATTCGTTCTGGGGTTTTTTGACGGGCACGATCGACTATTACACGCACGCTTCGCTTGGCGGCGGGCCGCGCGGACCCCGGGCGACTTTCGACGGGCTTGAGCCGGTGCAACTGGACGGCTACTATCCGGAATTGGCGGCGGAGCGGGCCGTCTCGTGGATTGGCAGGCCACACGCCCGGCCCTTCTTCCTGTACCTTTCCTTGGCGCTGCCGCATACGCCGCTGCAGGCACCGGATCGCTGGACGGCACCGTTTCGAAAGATGTTTCCGGAGGCGAACGCACTGTATGCCGGCATGGTGGCGTGCCTGGACGACACGGTAGGGCGCGTGCGCGCGGCGTTGGAGGCGGCGGGCGAGTGGGAGCGGACTATCGTCGTGTTCGCGTCCGACAACGGATGGGTGAAGATGCGGACGCCGGCCGTGGCGGGCGCGGGTTCGAACGGCGCGTTGCGCGGCGGGAAGTACGAACTCTATGAGGGCGGCATTCGCGTTCCGTGCATCGTCCGCTGGCCGGGTGTGACGCGCGCGGGGACGGAGTGCCGGGAGATCTCGTGGTTTCCCGATTGGTTTGCCACTCTCACTGGCGAGAAAGCGCGCGACGGCGTGGACCTGCGGGCGGCGCTGCGCGGCAAGCGGCTGCGGGCGCGGCGGTTGCGATGGCAGTTTCAGGACGATCTGGTTGGGACGCCGTTCAGCGTGGCGGTGCGCGACGGACGGTGGAAGTATCTGCGGACCGGCGCGGAGGAGGCGCTCTACGATCTGGAGCGGGATCCGGGCGAGAGGGTGAATTTGCGGGAGCGGGAACCGGCCGTGTTCCGGCGGCTGCGTTAGAAGCGCTTCAGCCCTTCGAGCAGAGAACGGGTGTTGCCGTTGCCCGCGTGTTTCACGGTGTGGACGGGGCGCCAGTCGTCGTTGACTGCGCCGATGTAGCGGGCGTTGTTTTGCGCAGTGCCCATGAGAATCACGGTAAAGTGGCGGTCCGGATATTCGAGGGCGCGGTACTGCAGGTCCTTGCCCTCGCTCCAGCGGTCGCGGGCCGGGGGGCCGAGTTTGCGGGTGACGGCGAAGACATCGTCCTCGGCAGTGAAACCGAGGTCTTCCTGCAAGACCCCTTGGTATTGAATTCGGTCACCCCGGTTGTATGAAACCACGCCGTAGACGACGAACAGAAAGGCGACGATACCGGCGAGGATATAGAGGCCGATGCGCGATTCGCCGCTCCCGGAGTCGCCCAGGCGGACGCCGGCGACCATGGCCGGCTTCGGGATGGAGGCCTCATCGACGGGCGTGGGCGGGTAGGGCGCTTTGGGCATGTTGAGGACGCGGCGCTCATGCGGGCGCAGAATGCCGTTGGCGTATTCGAGTTCGCGCTGCAGACCGACGATCATGACCGGTTCGTCGACGCGCGAGACGGCGCCGAGATAGCGGCGCGGAACCCAGATTTCAAGGCTGGACCTGGTGTTTCGAACCAGAACCTCGGACCAGGTGGCTTCGGAGAGATTCCACTCGTTGTTATCGATGTTGAGAATCGGGGGGTAGAACGAGAACGGACGCCCGCTCAGTCCTTCGTACTCCGGAATGGGCTGCGCGGACATGAACCTATAGCCTATCTGTTTCCGAGATTGAGTACCACGACACCGAGCAGGATCATACCGATGCCAATGAATTTATTCCGCGTGAGCGGCTCTTTGAAAATGAGATACGACCAAAGCAGTGTCCACAAGTAGCCGAGCGAGACCATGGGGTAGAGGATGGTGAGTTCCCCGGAGCGGACGGCCGCTGTGTACATGCCGAAGGAGACCAGATAGACGGCGATGCCGACCGGCAGTTGCCAGTTGCGAAGCAGACCCAGGAGGGTTCGTTTCAGTCGGTCCGCACCAGCCTTGAGGAGCACGGAACCGAAGGAGCCGACGAACGAGGCGGCGAGGACCAGCAGGATCGACGATAACGGTGTTTTCAAACCGCTTTGCTGTCCTTTCGGCCGAGCACGGCGACGCCGAGAACGATGAGCGCGAGGCCAAGAATTTTGAACACGTTCAACGACTCACCCAGCATGGTCACCGACAGGATGCTGACCCAAACGTAGGTCAAGGCAATGATGGGATAGAGAACCGAGAGTTCGCCGTAGCGAAGCGCAAGCACCAGGAGCATGGTCGAGAAGCCGTAGCAGGCAAGGCCGCCGAACAACGGGACATTGGAGGCGATTTTCCAGGCGATCTGCGGCACTTGCACGAGTGCGGAGCCGAGTGCGGGGTCGACGAGCTGACCCAGTTGCGCGGTGCCGCGTTTGATCAGCATCTGTGCGGCCGCGCCAAGGATTGTGCAACCCACGACCATGAAGTTGGCTTTGACGCGATTCCGCTTGGGCGAGCTCATGAGACAGGACCCTTCATCATATCAACCCGTGGCCGCCGCCTCCGGGCGATTCGATGCGCAGACGGTCGCCGGGAGAGGCCTGGAAGCGCAGTTTGGCTGCGATGGGTCTACCGTTCCGCAGATTACGGCCGGGCGCGCCGGGCCGGCCGCCGGCGAGTCCGTAGGGCCCTTGGCCGCGACGGTCCGAGAGGAGATTGACCTCGGCCGGGGCGAGAAATTCCAGTTCCCGGACGATACCGTCGCCGCCTTTGCGCGCGCCTTCGCCGCCCGAGCCACGGCGGACCTTGTAGCGTGTGACTCGCATAGGATATTGATGCTCGAAGGCTTCGACCGGCGTGTTCCAGCTATTGGTCATGTGGGTGTGGGTGGCGGAGAGACCGCCGTGGGCCGGGCCGGCGCCCATGCCGCCCGCGATGGTCTCGTAGTAGGCGAAGGGCCGCCGTGTGCGAGGGTCCACGCCGCCGAAGCTGAGGTTGTTCATCGTGCCGCTGGAGGCCGCCGGGATACGGCCGGGCAGGGCCTGGGCCAGAGCGCCCAGGAGCGTATCCGTGATGCGCTGGGATGTTTCGACGTTTCCGGCGGCCATTGCGGCGGGTTCCCGGGCGGAGACGAGAGTGCCATCCGGAACGATGAAGCGGATGGGGCGGAGCAGGCCAGCGTTGCAAGGGACATCCCCGTCGATCAGGCAGCGGAACACATACATGGCGGCGGAGACGGAGACGGCGTAGTTGGCGTTGACGGGGCCTTCGGCCTGGGGATCGGTGCCGGTGAAGTCGACGGTGGCTTGCCCGCTAGAGAGGGTTATGGCGACGCGGATGAAGAGACGGCTGGTTCCGATCCCGTCGTTGTCGAGCGAGTCCTCAAACCGGAACGTACCCCTCGGGAGCCGGGCCAGGGCGGCGCGCATGCGGGACTCCGAGTAGTCCTGCAGGCCGGCCATGTTGCGCTGGACGCGCGGGAGACCGTACTTGGCGACGATTTCTTTCAGCCGGGCGGCGCCGCGATCGAGCGATTTGCATTGGGCGACGATGTCGCCCCGGCGTTCCACGGGTGTGCGGACGTTGGAGAGGATTAGGTTCAGCAGGGCTTGATCGATTTGCCCGGCGCGGATGAGCGCGATGGGAGGAATCCGGATTCCTTCCTGGTAGATCTCGCGGGCCATGGGCATGGAGCCGGGGCTGATGCCTCCGACATCGGAGTGATGGGCGCGGGAGGCGACGTAGAAAGCGGGCTTCGAGGACTTCGCCGGGAAGACGCCGGCGACGGCGGTGATGTCGGGGAGATGCGTGCCGCCGCGAAACGGGTCGTTGACGATGACGACATCGCCGGGACCCGGCCGGCAGTCCTCAATGGCGGCGGCGACGGAGAGCGGCATGGCGCCGAGGTGCACCGGCATGTGGTCGCCCATGGCCACGGTTTGGCCCAGCGCGTCGTAGACGGCGCAGGAGTAGTCGCGGCGTTCCTTGATGTTCGGAGAGAACGCGGTTCGGCGCAGCACGATGCCCATCTCCTCGGCGATGGATACGAGGAGATGCCGAAAGACTTCCAGTTCGATGGCGGCGTTCACTTTTTCTTCGACTTGGCTGCCGGCTTCCTGGGACCACCGATTTGAAAGACCTCGACGGCGTCGCTCGGGGTGGGTTTGGCCGCTTCGGGTTCCGGCGGGGGAGTGAGTTCGATTTCGTTGGGAGAGCAGAGGCCGGTTTGAATGAGGAACTCGGCGACCGGGGTCCAGGCCTGGCCTTCGCGCTTTTCGATGCGGTAGGTCTTGGTTTGGGCGACGGTCTGGATTCGCCAGGAGGCGGAGGCGGGCCGGTCCCAGTTGAGCGCGGGCTGGCGGGTGGTGATTTGCTGAATCGACCAGGAGTCGCCGCCGGTTTGGGACTCGAGGGTGGCCCAGCGTCCGCCTTCGGCGGAGCGGGTGCGATCGACGAGCACTTTGCCTTGTTTGGCTGAGGTGAAGTGGAACTTTTCAATAATGCCGAGGTGCGACTCGCCGAAAACCGGGCGGTGCTTCCAAGTTTTGCCGCCGTCCAGGGTCAGGAGGAAGAAGGGGTCCTTTGGGATCGCGCCGAGAACCTGGCCTGAGATCCAGCCGGTCTGGGGGTCCATGAATTGCATCTGATCGAGCGATGCCTGCTTGAGCCGCGAAAAGGGTTCCGTCCAGGTTTTACCGGCATCCTCACTGAGGAGGAGGACGGAGGCGAGTTGCGTGGACTGGGTGTGGAGATTGCCGGCGACGAGGATGCGGTTCAGGTAGACATCGAGAGTGGAGAGATCCAGATAGATGGGACAGGGTTGGTCCGCAGTGCAGGCCATCCCCCAGGACTGGATCTCTTCCTCGGTGCAGGAAGCGGGGACCCGCATTGGCTTTCCGGAGTTCAAAATGGCGTTGGCGGGACCCTGCTCCGGGGCCGTTTGGGCGAGGGCGAAAAAGAACATGAGCGGAAACGGCACCAAATGGCGCATGATATTTATTATGCGCCTCCGGGTGCGGGTCCCCGAATCCGAAACTGAAACACCGGTCAACCGCGGCTTCCTTAGCCGTTGCTGGGACTGGTTGCAGGGGGCCACCCCCGCGGCTGCGGCGCCTCCCGCCGCCCCTGCGCCCGAGCCGGTGCTCGACAAGCGATGGCTGACGCTGGGCGAATACAAGTACTTTCAGCGCGGCCGGACGTGCCGGTTTGCGGGCTGCTGGCGGAGCGACTACTGGTTCGACGTCTTGAAAGGCGGAGCGATCCAAAGCGTGCGGGTGACCTTGCCCGAACGATTGACCGGCGGGCGGGATGGAAGGGTGACGGAGGCGGAGCGATTGCGCGCCGTGATGGCCACGCTCGAAGCGGCGCTGGCCAGCGGGGCGGAGCAGGCCGAAGTGAAAGCGCTACCGTTGCAGGTGACGCCAGACAAGTGAGACCGGCAGGCCGACGACGTTGAAGTAGCAGCCGTCGATCCTCTCAATGTAGCGGGCGGCCAGGCCCTGAATGCCGTACGCGCCGGCCTTATCCTGTGGTTCGCCGGTGGAAATGTAATCCCGGATCTGCTCGTCTGAGAGCGGCGAGAAGACGACTTCGGTTACGGCGGCGTCGATGATGAGTTGCATTCCCCTGCGAAGGCAGATGCCGGTGACGACTTCGTGGGAGCGGCCGGAAAGCAGGCGCAACATGCGAGCGGCGTCGGCGTCGCCGTCCGGCTTGCCCAGGATCTGGTTATCGACCACAACGGTGGTGTCGGCGGCGAGGACGGTCTCGCCGTCTTGGATCGGCACCGCGGCGGCCTTGGCGGTTGCCAGGCGGCGGACGTAGGATTGGGGCGCTTCGCCGGGCAGCACCGATTCGTCGACCTCCGCGGCACGGACGATGAACGGGATGCCGGCATGGCTGAGGATTTCCCTGCGGCGGGGCGATTGCGAGGCCAGAACGAGCATGTACTTCCATCGTAACGGTATGATGAGTTATGCTTTTTCGGGTTGCCGCGGCAATAGCCGCCTCTATTTGCCTTTATTCCCAGGGAACGACGTCCAGGCTGGTTGGAGTGGTGACAGATTCGACCGGCGCGATGGTTGCCGGCGCGAGCGTTACGTTGACCAACGAAGGGACCGCGACGAGTTTCTCGACCAAGACAGCGGAGAATGGAGCCTACACCTTCGACTCTATTCAACCGGCCACGTACACGGTGACTGTGGAAGCCAGCGGATTTAAGAGGTTTTCGGCGAAGGGGAACCGGGTGACGATCGGCCAGCCGCTGACCTTGAACGCCTCGCTGCAACTGGGCACGGTGACAGAGGTGGTCGAGGTGTCCGGCGCGGCCGAGCTCGTGCAGACCTCGACATCGGGCAATCACGGACAGGTGCTGGAATCGAAGACGATTATGGATCTGCCGATTGTCGGGACGCGCGGGCGGAATCCACTGCAACTGCTGGAAATTCAGCCAGGCGTGAACTCGGGCGCGAACACAGGCGGCGGCGTGCATATTCACGGCGCTCGCGACCGGTCGTTTAACTTCACCCTGGACGGTATCGATATCAACGAGACTTCGGCGGGCGGGTCGAACTTTACACCCATCCGGGCGAATCCGGACATGCTGGGCGAGTTTCGCGTGCTGACTGGAAACTTCACGGCGGATTCGGGGCGGAACTCCGGCGCGCAGGTGGCGATGGTGACCAAGAGCGGTACGAACGAACTGCACGGTTCGGGCTTCTGGATGTACCGTACGCCGCGATTCAACGCCAACGAGTGGCAGAACAACCTGAACGGGGTGGTGAAGCCGCAGTTTGTGCAGCACATTTTCGGCGGGAGCTTGGGCGGGCCGATTGTGAAGAACAAGACCTTCTTTTTCGCGAACGGGCAGGGACTGAAGGCTTTGAACACGGCCATCGTGACGCGCACGGTCTACACCGAATCGATGCGCCGCGGCATTTTCCGCTACACACCCGGGCAGCGTGCGCTGCCGGCCGGTGTGGCGGGCTCTAGCGTGGATTTTTCGGGGAACCCGACGAATGCCGGCGTGCTGCGCCAGTACAACGTATTCACGTCGGATCCGGGGCGGTTCGGGCAAGATCGATCGATTGCGGCACTGGTTGCGCAAACTCCGTTGCCAAACCGGTTCGACTTCGGGGACGGATTGAATACCGCAGGTTATGTGTTTACCGCGCCGCAGTTTGAGCGCCAGCACGACATCGTGGCCAAGGTGGACCATATTGTGGACAACGAGAACACCGTGTACGTCCGCTACGCGTTTGGACGGCAAGACACAAACTGCGACGCTGGCAACGGCGGACAGCCTCTGTTCCCAGGTCTGCCCTGCCTGGTCAATACCGAGCGGACGCCCCAAAACCTGGCGGTGAATTGGCGCACGAATCCTTCGCCGACCGTAACGAACGAGTTCGTCATGGGCTTCAACAAATTCGGCTTTATTTTCGATCAGCCGCTGGCGTCGCTGAACAACTACTCGTTAACCGGCGCGCCGGTGACCGTGTTAACGGATTTCTCATTCGGCAACAACCGCAAGGTGCGGACGGCGCAGATCGTCGACAACATGTCGGTCATCAAAGGCGCGCATACCGTGAAGTTTGGCATGAATTTCCGGCTGCAGCGGCAGGTGGACGATCGAGGCACGGTGGGCGGACTGAACGCGAATCCGGCGGTGAACTTTTCGACCGCGATCAACGTTGTGGACCCGGCGACGTTCGGAATTCCGGCGGACATGAACGTGCAGTTTGACCGGCCGTCCCTGCAGAATCACGTGAATTTTCTGCTTGGACGCGTGGGGCAACGGTCGGTGGGTTTCGTCTCGGACGGCTCGAAGTTCGTCCCCGGGCGGTTCGCCTTCGTGACCGACTATCCGGAGTATGACCTTTACATTCAGGACACATGGAAAGTTCGCAAGGGACTGACGATCGACGCGGGGCTGCGCTGGGAAGCGAAGCTAGCGGCATCCAACCCCCAGAACCGGATCCGCCGGCCGGATCAAACGCTGGTGCAAGGGGGCGCGCCGACGCAGACCGCGAGATGGGCGCAAGGGCCGATGTACGATAACGACCTGAATAATTGGGGACCTTCGGTTGGATTCGCCTTGGATCCGTTCGGCAGCGGAAAGACATCGATTCGCGCGAACTACCGCATCGCATTCGACCGGTTGCCGACGTTCCTGTTCGCATCCTCCGTGTTTCCAAATCTGCCCGGTGAGACGATTGGCGTGACCGATCAAGCCTTTGGACAGGGTGGAGGGCGGCTGGCCGGGTTGCAAGCGATTCCGCCGCCGGCGGCCTCACCGGCGGCACTGGCGCAGCCCGCGCCTTTCTCGAACAACTCGATCACGCTGGTAGACCCGAACCTGCGGACGGCGGTGACGAATCAATGGTCGCTGTCGTTCCAGCGCGAGGTGTTCAAGAACACCGTGGTGGATGTTTCCTACTTCGGCCGCCGGGGCTATGGATTGTTGGGTGCCTATAACGCGAATCAGGCCGATATTTTCTCCAATGGATTTTTGGAAGGATTTAACCAGGTGAAGGCGGGAGGCGAGTCCGCGACTCTGAACCGCGTTTTGGCCCGCGACACGCGCATCAACGCGAACGAGACGGCGTCCGGCATGATCCGGCGGCTGTTCGCCGACGACTTGCGATTGAACAACGCCGCCGGGCTGGCTGCGAACTTCGCGGGCCGTTTGCAGGGCGGACGTTCGGTGACCGATCTTTCGGGCGCCGGGCCGTATTATTTCTGGCAGTTCCCGCAGTTCACGAGCGTCAACGTGATCGACTCGAACGATTTTTCGACGTACCACGGACTGGAGTTGTTGCTGGAGCGGCGATTTACGTCAAACTTCTTCGCCAACGTGAACTACACCTGGTCGCGCTCGATGGACACCCGGAGCTTCGATCCGAATTTCACCGTGGCCGCGACCGGCGCCGCGCAGAGCGCGTCGTCGACACCGTTCGACCTGCGCAACCGGAAGTTGAATTGGGGACGCAGCGATTTCGACCGCACGCATCAGTTCAAGTCGAGCTTTAGCTACGACCTGCCGTTCGGCAAGGGGCAGCGGTTCCTTGGCTCGTCGAACGCGGTTTTGAATCACGTCGCGGGCGGCTGGCGCATGGCGGGGATCTTCACGCTGAATTCGGGCCGTGTATTCACCGTCTTTTCGGGCGCCAATACCGTATCGAACGTCGTGCAGTCTCCGGCGAATTGCCAAGGTTGTTCCGCGAAGCTGGGATCCGCGTTCACGGATCCGCAGCAGGGACTGGTTTTCCTTTTCGACGCGGCCGCGCGCGGGAAGTTCAGCACGCCGGACGCCGGCCAACTGGGTAACACGCCGAGGAATTTCTTCGAGGGGCCGAGATTTGTGAACCTGGACGCTTCGTTCCAGAAGCACATTGCGGTCTCCGAACGGCACAACCTGGAGTTCCGCGCGGACATTACCAACCTGACCAACACGGTTTCGTTCGGATTTCCCACGTCGACGGTGACAGCAGCGACCTTTGGCCGCATCCGCGATACGGTAACCAGCGCCGCGCGACGGATGCAGTTGGGGCTCCGCTACACGTTTTAGCCGCCGCTGATCGCGCAGAGTATCTGGATCTCATCGGAAGCGCCGCAACTCTTGCCGAGCGCCGGCGCCTCCTCCGTATTGACGTAGAGACGGATGTGCCGGCGGACGCGGTCCTGCTCATCGACCATGCGAAAGCGAATGCCGGGGAACTGACGATCGAGGTCGAAGAGTACCTCGCCGACCGTGCCGCCGGCCGCCTGGACCTCACTCCGGTTTCCGGTGTAGGAACGCAGCGGGCCCGGGATGAAGACCTTCAACCGGCGACCTCGATCGCGTGGATACGCGGCAGGTGGCCAGCGTGCTGTTTCCAGCTTTCGCCTTCGTCGCGACTGGCCCAGAGTTCGCCGCCCGTGGTGCCGAAGTACAGGCCGACCGGGTCGCTCCCATCGCCGGTGAAGGCCTGGCGATACACGGTGAACCAAGCCTGCCCGGCGGGCAGGCCTTTGTCGA
>Ga0194119_10004899_pt1 | contig 20320 bp, 20 predicted proteins | sample TA2MahC100mmetaG_FD_148620 | JGI IMG/M metagenome (GOLD analysis project Ga0194119, IMG submission 148620) | Freshwater microbial communities from Lake Tanganyika, Tanzania - TA2015018 Mahale Deep Cast 100m | ecosystem: Environmental > Aquatic > Freshwater > Lake | place: Tanzania: Lake...
GGTGCCGCTGCGGGAACTGCCGGCTCGCGCCGCCGAGTACGACCCGCAGGCACAGACCGTGATGATCTGCCACCACGGCGGCCGCAGCCTGCAGGCGGCGATGTTCCTTGAACGCCAGGGGTTCGCGCGCGTCTACAACCTGGCCGGCGGCGTCGCTGCGTGGTCGCGCAGCGTGGACCCCTCGATGCCACAGTACTGAGGCGCAGTTCCGACGGAGCGACACCGATGCAACGCCGAAAGATCTTGCTGGTTGCCCTGCTCACCGCGGCGCTGCCGCTGCCGGCCGCCGCGCAGAGCCTGATGCAGGTGTATCAGTACGCCAAGGGGCATGACGCGCAGTTCGCCGCCGCGCGCCACGCCCTTAGCGCCGGGATGGAGAAGCTGCCGCAGGGCCGCGCCCTGAATCTGCCCACGCTCAACCTGTCGGCCAACACCACCGCGACGCGCATCGACTCCGAGCCCAAGAGGGGCTCTGCCCCGGCGCCGTTCGTGCGCGACGTCCGCGCCTTCGGCTACACGCTGTCGTTCTCGCAGCCGATCTACCGCAGGCAGAACGCGATCCAGTACGACCAGGCCGGGTACCAGGTGAAGCAGGCGGAGGCGGCCTTCGGCCTCGCGGCCCAGGACCTGATCGTTCGCACCGCCCAGGCCTACTTCGACGTGCTCGCCTCGCAGGACACGCTCGCGCTGGTGCGCGCGCAAAAGACCGCCATCGCCGAGCAGCTGGCGCAGGCCAGGCGCAACTTCGAGGTCGGCACCGCCACCATCACCGACACCCACGAGGCGCAGGCGCGCTTCGATCTGTCGGCGGCGCAGGAGATCGCGGCGCAGAACGACCTTGAGAACAAGCGCCGCGCGCTGCAGCAGATCACCGGCAAGGAGTACGGCTCCCTCAAGCCGCTGCGCCCGCAGGTGAAGCTCACCCCGCCCAACCCGACGAACATGCAGTCCTGGGTCGAGCTGGCCGAGAAGCAGAGCTACACCGTGCAGGCGCAGGAGGCGGTCACCGAGATCGCCAGCCTAGAGGCCAAGCGCCATACCGCGGCGCACCATCCCACCCTGGACCTGGTGGCCAGCTACGGCTACAACTCGCAGACCGGATCGAGCACATCGGCGCTGGGCACCAACGTCGGCACCGGCGTGCTGGGGCTGCAATTCGCCGTGCCGCTGTACGCCGGAGGCTCGCTCAACTCGCGCCAGCGCGAAGCGGCGGCCAACTACGAGAAGTCCAGGCAGGAGCTGGAGAACGCGCGCCGCTCGGTGGCGCTTAGCGCGCGCCAGTCCTATCTCTCCGTGCTCAACGGCGTCGCCCAGGTGGGGGCGCTGGAGCAGGCGCTGGTGTCCTCGCAGAGCGCGCTGGATTCCAACAAGCTGGGCTACGAGGTCGGCGTGCGCATCAACATCGACGTCCTGAACGCGCAGCAGCAGCTCTTTTCCACCCGTCGCGACCTCGCGGTGGCGCGCTACAACACCATCACCAGCCACTTGCGCCTGAAGTCCGCCGCCGGCAGCCTCAAGGAAGAGGACCTCGAGGAGATCAACAAGGCCCTTGAGCCCTAGATATCAGGGACGGACCACGATTTACTTCAACAGGCGCAGGCAGGCGGCGAGCTGGCGGGCGGTGGCGCCGCGGTGGGCCTGGCACAGCGCAAGGCCGGCCCCGGACATGGCGCGGCGCCGGGCGGGATCCTCCAGCAGGGCGAGCGCCTCGCGGATCGCGCCGGCGGGATCAGCGGCCTGCACCGCGGCACCCGCATCCAGCGCCATGCGCGTCGCTTCCGCGAAGTTGTACATGTGCGGACCCAGCACCACCGGCGCGCCTGCGGCGCAGGCCTCGATCAGATTCTGGCCGCCCAGCGGGGCGAAGGAGCCGCCGATCACCGCCACGTCCGCGGCAGCGTAGTAGAAATCCATCTCGCCCAGCGTGTCACCGAGCAGCACACCCTTTCCGGGCACGGCGGCCAGGCTGCGCCGCGCCACCTCGAGGCCGCGCGCAGAGAGCAGCTGCGCCACCTCGTCGAAGCGCCGCGGGTGCCGCGGCACCACCAGCAACCGCATGTCCGCCGGAATCGCGCCCAGCGCATCGAGCAGCATCGCCTCCTCGCCCCCGCGGGTGCTGGCGAGGAGCAGCGTCCGGCAGCCGAGCGCCGCGCGCAACGCCCTGCCCGCGGCAAGCCGCCCCTCGTCCGGGGCGGCATCGAACTTCAGGTTGCCGGTGACCGCCACCCCGTGCGCGCCCGCGGCCCGCAGGCGCGCGGCATCGGCCTCGCTCTGCGCGCAGACCGCCGACAGCGCGGCGAACGCCGGGCGCGATAATCCATCCCAGCGCGCATAGCCGCGCGCCGATTTCTCAGACAGGCGCGCATTGGCGAGCAGGAGCGGCACGCCGGACTGGCGGCAGGACGCAACCAGGTTCGGCCACACCTCGGTCTCCACCAGCACGCCGAGCCGCGGCCGCCAGTGCTCCAGGAACCGGCGCACCGCGCCCGGCAGGTCCCAGGGCAGCCAGGCGAGACGCACGCTCTCCCCGAGCAGCGTCTTCAGCGTCTCCCGTCCCGCCGCAGTGGTGCAGGTGACCAGGATCTCGCAGCCCTCCAGCGCCTGCATCAACGCGCGCACCAGCGGCGCCGAGGCACGCGCCTCGCCCACCGACGCCGCGTGCACCCAGATCACCGGCTTCTCCGGTGTGTCGCGATAGGTGCCGAAGCGCTCGCGAATCCACCGCCGGTAAAGCGGCTCGGCGCGCCCGCGCCACCACAGGCGCGCGAGCGCGAGCGGCAGCGCGGCGCGCAGCATGAGCGTATACAGCGCACGCTGCATCAGGGCAGCACCCCGAATCCAACCAGCGCCGCCAGCGCCTCCGAGGGCGCCGGCGCCAACCCTGCCGTGCCCAGGTTGCTCACCGTCGTTCCGGCGTGCAGCCCGGTCAGCCCGGGGTCCGAACCGCAGTAGATCCCCAGCGTCGGGCGGCCCAGCGCCGCCGCAAGGTGCGTCAGGCCCGTATCCACGCCGACAACGAAGCGGGCCGCCTGCGCCAGCCGCGCGAGCTCGGTCAGCGTCATGCGCCGCGGCACCACGGCGCGCCGGACGGCGGTGGCGATGCGCGTGCAGCGATGGCGCTCCTGCTCGCTGCCCCAGGGCAGCACGCAGTGGACTCCCCCGGCCGCGACCGCCACGCCCAGCGCGCGCCAGTGCTCCTCGGGCCAGAGCTTGTCGGCGCGGCTGCTCATGGTGAGCAGGATCGCCAAGGGCTGCGGCAGGTCCAGGGCCGCGCCGGCGGCGGGCGTGCCAGGATCGAGGCCATAGTCACAGGCCTCGCCCGCGACGTAGCCCAGCGCCGCGGCGGCCAGCCGCCGGTTGCGCTCCACCGCGTGCAGGCTCGCGCTCACCGGGTGGCGCCGGTCGTACAGGCACGCCGCGAACGGCTCGCGCGCGCTTGCGCGATCGAAACCGTGGCGCAGGCCGCGCGCGATCCGGGTCACCAGCGCGCTCTTCACCAGGCCCTGGCTGTCGATGACGTGGTCGTACCGATCCTCCTGCAGGCGGCGCCAGAACGCCGCCAGCTCGGACCAGGTCGAGGCAAGCGCGAGCTCGCCGCGCCAGCGCCGGATCGCAACCGGGATCACGCCGCGCACCGCCGGGTGCAGCCGCGCCACCTCGGCGAAAGGCTCCTCCACCGCCCAGTCGATCACCGCGCCGGGCAGATGGCGCGCCACGTCGCTCACCGCCGGGCAGTTGTGCACGACATCGCCGAGCGAGGAGGTCTTGACGAAGAGGATTCTGGGCATCGCCAGCCCGATTCTAAGTAGAATTCCGCAGCCGCCCCACCCCAAGGCCAAGCCCATTCCACCGAACGCTACAGCCCGTGCGCGGGTCTCCGCCGTCGTCATCACGCTAAACGCCGCCGGGCAGCTGGCCGAGTGCCTGGCGAGCGTCGCCTTCGCCGACGAGATCCTGGTGGTGGACTCGGGCAGCACCGACGGCACGCGCGAGCTGGCGCAGAAGTACGGCGCCCGCGTGGTGGCGCAGGACTGGCTGGGCTTCGGGCGCCAGAAGCAGTTCGCCGCCGACCAGGCCGCGAACGACTGGGTGCTGTCGCTGGACGCGGACGAGCGCGTCTCGCCGGAACTGGCCGCGAGCCTGGTACGCGCGCTGCAATCGCCCACGGCCTCGGTGTACCGCATGGCGCGGCGTAACCGCTTCATGGGGCGGTGGCTGCGCCACGGCGAGGGCTACCCGGACTGGAGCGCGCGGCTCTACCACCGCGGCAAGGCGCGCTGGAGCGAGGATATGGTGCACGAGAAGCTGCTCTACGCCTCCACCCCCGGCACGCTGGAGGGCGACCTGCTGCATGAGTCCGCCCAGGACCTCGGCCGGTACTTGGACAAGCAGAACCGCTACACCACGCTTGCCGCGGCGGCGCTGCACGAGCAAGGTCGCAGCGCCGGGGTTGTGGAGTTGATACTCTCGCCGCTGGTGCGCTTCATCAAGTTCTACTTCCTGCGCCTGGGGTTCCTCGACGGCGTCCCGGGCCTGGTGCACATCTCGATCGGCTGCATGAACAGCTTCATAAAGTACGCCAAGCTGGCGGTATTGGCGAGATCCCGCCCGTGAAGGTCCTTGTCACCGGGGCCGCCGGCTTCATCGGCATGCACTGCGCGCAGCGCCTGCTCGCGCGCGGCGACACCGTCATCGGCGCGGACAACCTGTCGGACTACTATTCGGTGGACCTGAAGAAGGCGCGCCTCAAGCAACTCGAGCCCGCTCGCGGGTTCCGCTTCCTGGAGCTAGACATCGCCGCGCCGACGGCGCTTGCGCGCCTGTTCGAGGAGATCCGGCCGGATGCGGTGCTGCACCTGGCAGCGCAGCCCGGCGTGCGGTATTCGCTTGAGCACCCCGAACCCTACTTCCAGACCAACCTGGTGGGCTTCGGGCGCCTGCTGGAGGCCTGCCGGCACCGCAAGCCGAAACACCTCGTCTTCGCCTCCAGCTCCAGCGTCTTCGGCGCCAACCGCAAGCTGCCCTGGTCGGAGGCGGACAACGTCGACCACCCGGTGAGCCTGTACGCGGCCACCAAGAAATCCAACGAGCTGCTGGCGCACGCCTATTGCCACCTGTACGGCGTGCCGATGACCGGGCTGCGCTTCTTCACCGTCTACGGGCCCTGGGGCCGGCCCGACATGTCGCCGATGCTCTTCGCCAAGGCGATTCTGGAAGGCAAGCCCATCCAGGTGTTCAACCACGGCGACATGGAGCGAGACTTCACCTACATCGACGACATTGCAGAGGGCTGCTTGCGCGTCCTCGACAATCCCGCCAGCTCCATTCCGCCCTACCGCATCTTCAACATCGGCAACCACCAGCCGGTGCGGCTCACCCACTACATCGAGGCGCTGGAGAGGGCCCTCGGCCGCAAGGCGATCCTGGAGATGAAGCCGATGCAGCCCGGCGACGTGAAGGCGACCTACGCCGATACCGCCGCGCTGCGCGCCGCCATCGGCTTCGCGCCCGCCACACCCCTCGACGCGGGCCTGGCGAAGTTCGCCGCCTGGTACAAGGTCTACCACCGCCATGGCTGAGCAGAAGCTTCCCTCGGCCTCCGAGGTTGTCGCCTTCCATGACAGCTGCCTCGCCGCCCCGGGCTGGGCGAGGGGTGGCGCGCAGAAGTTCGCCGCCGGCGTCTGGAACGCCATCGAGGACAACCACCGCTGCAACTGCCTGCTGTGGGACGAGGAAGACCTGGCACGGCGCAAGAGCGCGCCGGATGCCGAGATCGCGAACAACAAGCGCGCCATCGACGGCCTCAACCAGAAGCGCAACGACGCCATCGAGCGCATCGACGAGCAGTTGCTGTCGGTGCTGGAGGCCGTTACCCGCATGCCGCGCGCGCGGCTGAACTCGGAAACCGCCGGCGCGATGACCGACCGCCTGTCCATCCTTTCGCTCAAGTGCCACCACATGCGCCTGCAGACCCTGCGCGCGGATGTGACGGACGCGCATGTGCAGGAGTGCACAGCCAAACTCGCGCGGCTCACGGAGCAGCGTGAGGACCTGGCGGGATGCCTCGGGCGGCTCCTGGCGGAAGCCTCGCGCGGTGATGCCTACTTCAAGGTCTACCGGCAGTTCAAGATGTACAATGACCCGAGGCTGAACCCCGCGTTGTACGGGGAAAAATAGGGGCGGTCCCTAATTTTAGGGGCGGTCCCTAATTTTAGGGGCGGTCCCTAATTTTAGGGGCGGTCCCTAATTTTAGGGGCGGTCCCTAATTTCGTCCCTGCGCCCGCTCCAGTGCCCCATGGAACGCCTCGGGCCGCTCGTACTGCACCCAGTGCCCCGCCCCGTCGATGACATGCATCTGCGCTGACGGGTACGCCGACCGCAGCATGGCGTGGATGTCGTCGAACCTGCCGTGCGCGGTGACATCCTCCCGGCCCCAGATGCCATGCACCGGAAGGCCCAGCTTCAGGATGCACTCCTTCGATGCCGAGGTGCGCGAGCAGCGCGCGCTGTTGACGCCTGTCCGCATGACATCGTCGACATAGAGTTCCAGCGTCTCCGGGTCGATTTGGGCTCCTTCGATAGCATCAAGGCCGAGAGGTCGAACCGGTGCCCCGCCTCGCGCTCGGCCGGATCCTCCAGCGCCCGCCACGGCCTCAGGATCCGTTCGTTGGTCTAGCGCAGCCCCAGTCCGCCAGCGCCGACCAGCACCAGCGAGCGCACCCGCCCTGGCAGCTTCGCGGCGACGAATACGAAGCGCGCGCCGGCACACCCACACGCGATCGATGTCCGTATGGCCCTCCATCAGCCGCGCGTTGTAGTCGTTCGCGAGCAGGTGCACTTCCACGCCGGGAAGCGCGCGCTTCAGTTGCCCCAGCATCGGCGTGGCGAGCAGCAGGTCGCCTAGCTTGTCGCGCTTGGTCACCAGGACCTTCATGCCACTAGAATAGCTGCTTGGCGAATCTTGATCCTCGCATAGTCCCGGTCATTCTCGCAGGTGGCTCCGGCAGCCGCCTGTGGCCACTGTCGCGAAAGCTGCTGCCGAAGCAGTTCCTGCCGCTCGCCGGCAGGCGCACGATGATCCAGGAAACAGTGCTGCGCCTGAAAGGGCTGAAGGGGTGCGGCGCGCCGGTGGTGGTGGCGAACCAGGAGCACCGGTTCCTGGTCGCGGAGCAGCTGAAGGAAGTGGGGATCCGGCCGGCGGCGATCATCATCGAGCCGGCGGCGCGCAACACCGCGCCCGCGATCGCCGCCGCGGCGCTGGTGGTGTCGGTCAGGGACCCGCAGGCGCTGCTGCTCGTGCTGCCCTCGGACCACCTGGTCGGGAGGCAGGCGTTCCAGCAGGACGTGGCCGCCGCGCGCCAGGCGGCGGAAGGCGGATCGCTCGCGACCTTCGGCATCAAGCCCACGGCACCTGCGACCGGCTACGGCTACATCGAGGTCGGCCCACGCATGGCAGGCGCCGTGCACCGGATCAAGCGCTTTGTCGAGAAACCGGATCTGGCGCGAGCGAAGCGGTTCCTCGCCTCGGGCAATTTCCTCTGGAACAGCGGCATGTTCCTGTTCGGGGCGACGGCGTACCTCGCCGAACTGCACCGCCATGCGCCGAAGATCTTCAGCGCTGCACGCCATGCCGTGGCCAAGGCAACGACCGACCTGGACTTCGTGCGCCTGGAGCGCAAGGCCTTCGCCGCCAGCCCCGCGCTGTCGGTGGACTACGCGGTGATGGAAAAGACGATCTCGGGCGCGGTGGTGAAAAGCCGCATGCGCTGGAGCGACGTCGGCTCCTGGTCCGAACTGTGGCAGGTGAGCGGTAAGGACGCCGCCGGCAACGCGCTGCGCGGCGACGTCTCGCTGCGCGACGCGAAACGCAGTTTCGTGCATGCCGGCTCGCGCCACGTGTCGCTGCTGGGCGTCGAGGACCTCGTGGTGGTGGAAACCGACGACGCGGTGCTGGTCGCGGCCAAGGACCGGGCGCAGGAAGTGAAGGAAGTGGTGGCGCAGCTCGATCGCCAGAAGCGCACCGAGCATGTGTCGCATTCGCGCGTCTACCGCCCCTGGGGCTACTACGAGACCGTGGACGAGGGCGATCGGTTCCAGGTGAAGCGCCTGATGGTGAAGCCCGGCCATGCACTGTCGCTGCAGCGCCATCGCCGGCGCGCGGAGCACTGGGTGGTGGTGCAGGGCACCGCGCGCGTCACGCGCGGCGGCAGAACCCTGAACCTGCGCGAGAACCAGTCCACCTACATCCCGGTCGGCATGAAGCACCGCCTAGCCAACGCAACAAAGGCGCCGGTGTACCTGGTGGAGGTCCAGTCGGGCGGCTACCTGGGCGAGGACGACATCGAGCGCTTCGAGGACCGCTACAACAGGGTGTGACGTGAATCGCAGGAGCCGCGGTGCCATACCTGCTCGTGCCTGGCTGGCGACGCCGACGACCGGCTTTACGCGAGCGGCGTCAGCGCCTTGGCCAGCACGTCCGCGACGGTGTCCTCCGCGGCGCGCCCCTTCCGGCGTGCCCGACGGGCTCGCCAATCGACGCTTCTGACCTGATCGGACAGCACCACGCCCGGCGCGCCGTCCGCGTCCACGATCGGCACCTCGAACGGATAGCCCTTGACGCGGGTGGTCATCGGGCAGCAGGGCATCAGGCCGGTGGCGCGGTTGTAGTTTGCGGTGGACAGCACGAGCGCCGGGCGATGACCCGCCTGCTCGTGCCCTGCCTGCGGCGTGAAGTTCAACCACACGATGTCCCCGCGCTCCGGGAACGCGCCGCGCGCGGACATCAGAGCAATTCCCGCCCGCGCGGAGCCCCGAAATCGGCTTCGCCGTGCAAATTGGAACGCTTGACGCCGGCGAGCAGGTCCCGCAGTGCGTAGACGCGCTTGAGCGCGGGGCGCAGGCGGATGTCGTGGTCGACGACTTCGACCTCCAGCGCCGCGCCCGCGGCCCCTGCCTCTGGTGAAGCCGGCCCGAATCGGATACCATGACCATGGTCATGTCCATGGTCACATCGTGATCCGCCACCGCAAGGAGACGCGAATGCAAACCATCAAGGCTTCCGAGTTCAAGGCCAAGTGCCTCGCGCTCATGGACCAGGTCCAGCGCACCGGCGTGCCCGTGGTGGTGACCAAGAACGGCAAACCCGTCGCCGAACTGGGGCCGCACCGGCCGGCCCCGAAGCACCTGCGCGGCGCATGGAAAGGTCACGTGACCATCAAGGGCGACATCGTCTCGCCGCTGGAGGAGGACTGGGAGGCATTGAAGTGACGTTGCTGCTCGACACGCACGCCGCCCTCTGGTTCGCGCTGGAGGACGCCGCGCTCGGGAAGCGAAGCCGGGCCCTGGCGGCGCAAGCGCTGGAGGAAAGCCGGCTCGCCATTTCGGCGATCAGCTTCTGGGAGATCGCGCTGCTGATCCAGAAGGGCCGGCTGCAATCCGATCTGCCGGGTACCGAACTGCGCCTGACGCTTCTGGATACCGGAATCGCCGAACTTCCACTCACCGGCGAGATCGCGCTGCTTTCGGCCACCCTCGGCCTGCATCCGGATCCGGCCGACCGCTTCATCGCCGCGACGGCCATCCTGCACCAGGCGACGCTGCTGACTGCGGATGCGCGCCTGCTCGACTGGAAGCACGCGTTGAGGCGCCAGAACGCGCGCAGGTAGCCTCCCGCGGGCCTCGTCCGGCTCAAATCTGGCGCCGGCAGGACGAAAGTGCCGGAAGTGGCGATTCACCGGCTGAGGTTCGATCTCGACCTTTGCCGTCAGGCGGATCGGGTTGCCGTGGCCTGATCCTGTTCCGCGTCGGGGACCATTTCCCGCGCCGCAGCCAGCACCGGCTCCAGCTGCAGGTCAGCCAAATCACCCGACTCCGGCCGCACGACGCGGTACGCCACGCCCCACGGACGCCAGCGCGCCACCGGGGAATCACCGAACAGCGCCACCACCGGCTTGCCCAGCGCGGCGGCAAGGTGCATCGCGCCGCCGTCGGGGCAGATCACCAGCCGCGCAAGGGACAGGGCCGCGATCAGCGTGGCGAGGTCCGGCGTCGGCACCGGGATGAGGTTGCCACCGCCGGATTGATCGAGGACCTTCGCCGCAGCGACATCGTCGCCGGGATGGCGCGGATCGTCGGCAGGTCCCGGCGCCCACAGCAGCATCACGCGGCTGTCGCGCGCAAGTTGGCGGGCGAGCGCCGCATAGCGCTCCAGTGGCCAGCGCTGTTTGGGCCGGCGCGCGCTGATGTGAATGGCAACGAAGGGACCGGTACCGGCAAGGTCCCTCACCCGCTCCAGTGCAGCCGGGTCGGGAAAGACGCGTACCTTGCCTGGCGCGCCGGTGATGCCGAGTTCTCGTCCGGTCTCGAAACTGCGCTCGACCTCGTGCATTTCCGCAGGCAAGTCGGACCGCGCCAGCACGACCTTGCGCGCGCCCAGGCTGTTGGCGAGCTTGATCGATTGCGCCGTCGGCGCCGGTACCAGCACCGCGTCCAACCGCCGGCCGCGGATCGAGGACAAGAGCTTCAGACGGTCCTTGAACAGCGCCAGAGCCCCCTTGCTGCGGTGCTTCATCTTCTCGTAGACCAGCACCTCGTCCAGCAGCGTGTTGCGCGCCAGCACCTCGGCGTTGTAGGTGTTCACCAGCGCGCCGATCCACGCCCCCGGCAGCTGCCCACGCAGCGCCGCGATCAGCGGCGTGGTGCAGACCAGGTCACCGATGTTGTCACGGCGAACGATCATGAGTTTCAAGCCGCGAAGACGTCCCGGTCAGTCGGCCATGTGCGTCGACGGCCGTTGCAGTAAAGGCCCACGGCAGCTGGCACCCGCATCACCATTGGACGCCGCAGCTCGGATGAAGGGGTCAAAGATGTCCGATGCGCGCCGCGACCGCATTTGTGAATGATAGACGAATGCCGGGCCCAAGTTCTCTTGCGCATCATGGCGCCACTGTCCTTGCTAGAATCGAGCACTGTGTCGAGCATCGCCTGATGACCTCCGCCTCCCGTCACTGGTGGCGTTTGAAGCGCAGTCTCGGCAGGCGCTATCGGGAGTGGCGACTGCCAGGAAGCTATCTCCGTCTCGGAACTCGCTACGGAGGTTGGTGGGTCGATTCCGGGGCGATCGGCAGTCAACCCCTGCTTGTCGACTGCGGCCTCGGCGTCGACATCAGCTTCCCGGTCGCCTTCCTTGGGCGTTTCGGGGGACGCGCGATAGGCATCGACCCGAATCCGCGCAGCGTCGCCTACTGTGAAGCGCGCAAGCCGCAAGACATGGAGATCCGCGCCCAGGCGTTCTGGCGCGAAGCGGGGCAGATGCTTTCGTTTCACCTGCCCAGACCGCTCGAGGCGCTTCCGGACGGGGCCGACGGGGTATCCGGAAGCCTGCTCTCCAGCCATGTCTACGCGGGCGCCGCTCAGATCGAAGTGAACACGACTTCGCTGGCGGAGGTACTCGCGACGGCTGGGCGCTCCGAGTGCGACGTGCTCAAGCTCGACATCGAGGGCGCGGAGTACGACGTTCTGGGCGCGCTCTGTGCGGATGGCGGTATTCGCCGTACGCGCCAGTTGCTGGTGGAGTTCCATCACGATTGGACCGAGCACCCGATCGAGCACACGCTGGCCGCGGTGGAGGCACTGCAAGGCAGCGGGTTCGACCTGATGCATACCGAAGGGCGAAACCACATCTTTCGTCGTACCGGCCTCGCCTGAGCCCGTGGTGAGCGAGATCCTGATCATCAACGTGTCCCGGATCGGCGACACCCTGATCGCCACGCCGGCGATTCGCGCCCTCGCGGCGGCACACCCCCGGGCCCGCGTCACTTGCCTGGCACACCCGAAACGGATGGAGGTGCTTCGGCACCTGCCATTCGTCCACCGGGTCGGTGCCGTCACAAAGAACCGGGCCAGGCTTCAGGGATGGATCGGAGGCAAGCGCTACGACCTCGCGGTCGTGCATGGATTCGATCAGCCTCTCGTCGCTTACGCGCTCCGGGTGTCGAAGCGCGTGGTGGCCTTCCGGCAGGGCGATCCAGCGCTCGACCGACGCCTGCAGCCGGCAGTCGAGCCTCCAGGATTCCAGAGCCGCCATTCGGTGCACCTGCAGCTTGACCTGGTTCGTGCACTCGGGGTATCCCCCAGCGGCCTGGCACTCTCGTACCAGGTAACGGGCCAGGAAGCCATTTGGGGCCGTGACCAGCTCGGTTCTCACGTGCCGGCGGATGCCGCCCCGCTGATCGGCATACAGGTCGCCAGCTTTCCGACCAAAGGCTACCGGGACTGGCCGATCGAACATTTCTTCGAGTTGTGCAAGCGAATCGCCGAGCGTCATCCGCGTGTCCATTTTCTTGTTTTTGGGGGTGCGCTGGAACGCTCCCGAACGCAATGGCTGAACGACCGCCTCGCGCCGCGCTCGTCGCATTTCGCCGGCAAGTTGACGCTGCGCCGGACTGCCGCGTTGATGAGCCGGCTCGATCTGTATATCGGCGTGGACACCGGTCCGACCCACATCATGGGGACGATGGGGATTCCCATGGTCGTGCTCTACCACTGCTTCTCGCCGAGTCGCCTGATCGCGCCGCTGGAACACCCATGCCTGTACGCGATCGATCACCCCAGGCTGGGTGGCGAGTGCTCGCCGTCCAGCCCGATGTCCGAGATCAGCGTCAACGCGGTATGGGAACGCGTTGCGGCAGCACTTGACTCGATCCGGTCCGGCGGCCCGGCTGCCGCGGCGGCGCTTTGAGGTTGGCGCTGATCACGACAAACCTGAGCGGCGGCGGCGCCGAGAACGTGTTGCTTCGGATTGCAGGGCTGCTTGGCGAACGCGGTCACGAAGTGCATCTGCTGCTGCTCGAGAACCGGATTGATCACGCAATCGATCCGGGCATCCGGGTGCACGCGCTCACTGCTTCGGGTCGGCGCCACGCCAAAGGCTGGCTGGGAAAGCGAATTGCGGCGTGGCGGCTCCACCGGCGGTTCGCGCAGCTCCAAGCTGACGGCGAGTTCGACGCCGTAGTCTCGACGCTCCCGTTCGCCGACGAGGTGGCCGCGCTCGCGCGCCTGCCCAGACTCTGGCACCGGATCGCAAACACCCTTTCCGCCGAGATCGGCGCCCTCGAACTGGTCGACCCGCTCAAGGCTGCCCGACGACGCGCCCGGTACCGCTCGCTCTACGGCGACGCGAACCTGATCGCCGTGTCCGAGGGCGTGGCCCGCGATCTGCGCGAGGAACTGGGACTCTCCGGATCGAACATCGTGCAGCTTGCTAATCCGTTGGATTTCGCTAGGCTTCGACGACTCGCAAGTGCGCCGGTGGTGGGCCTGCCCACAGTTCCCTTCGTTGTCCACGCGGGCCGGTTTGCGAAGCAGAAGCGCCATGACTTGCTCTTGGATGCATGGCGGCGCGCAAAACGGCAGGAATTGCTGGTGCTGCTATGCCAGCCTGACTCCGGACTCGATGCGCTTGTGCACCGGTTCGGACTGGCCGGCCGGGTGATGATCGCAGGATTCCAGAAAAACCCTTACCCATGGTTCAAGTGCGCCCGGCTGCTCGTCCTGTGCTCGGACCACGAAGGCATGCCCAATGTCCTCGTTGAAGCGCTCGCTTGCGGAACACCCGTGGTGAGCACAGACTGCCCATCCGGCCCCCGGGAGATTCTCACCGGTTCGCTGGCGTGCTGCCTTGTGCCCCGGAACGATCCGGAACAACTGGCAAAAGCTATAGCGCAGACAATCGCCTCGCCGCCGCCCGTGGCAAGCGCCATCGATCGCTTCGAGGCCGCCGTGGCGCTGCCGGGTTTCGAGACCCTTCCCGCCCGCTGGCGGGCGCCCAAGGGCAACTGACCATGTGCGGTGTCGTCGGTTTCGTGGACTCCCCCTGGGCCGACCAGATCGAGGCAGCGCTCGAGGTCATCGCGACTCGAGGCCCCGATGGCGTGGCCGTGTACCGGGGCCCTGGGATCGCGCTGGGCCACCGGCGTCTTGCCGTCATCGACCTTGTCACCGGCAACCAGCCCATGGCGAGCCCGGATGGCCGCCATGCCATCGTCTTCAATGGCGAAATCTACAACTTTCGCGAGCTCAGAATGGAACTGGAGGACGCAGGCCACTCTTTCCGGACGCAATCAGATACGGAGGTCCTGCTAGCAGGCTATGCCACGTGGGGCGCGAAGGTGTTGCCTCGCCTGGACGGAATGTTTGCGTTCGCCATCTGGGACACTCGCACCAGGCGCCTGTTTGCCGCCAGGGATCGTGTAGGCGTGAAGCCGTTCTTCTACTCGTCACTGCAAGGTTTTGTCTTTGCCTCGACGTTGGCTCCGTTTCTCGCGCTTGCGGGGTTTCCTCGCCGGCTGGATCTCGAAGCATTGAGGGATTACCTCGCCTTCCAGACAGTTCTGGCGCCCTGCAGTTTCCTCCGGGACGTGCGTCAGCTTCAACCCGCTCACTGGCTTGAGTACGATGCGTCAAGGGCCACCCTCAAGTTGGAGCCGTACTGGACGATTCCGGTGGCCGGCGCCACCAAGGCGGATCCAGCATCGCAGGTCGAGCGTATCAATACGGCGCTCTCCAGCAGCGTTCGCCGCCAGCTCGTGGCCGATGTTCCCTTGGGCGCATTCCTATCGGGTGGAATAGACTCCAGCCTGATGGTCCATTACATGGCGCATGCGGGTGCCCGGCCGCTGCGTACTTTCAGCGTTCGATTTGCGGAATCCGGGTTCGACGAGACGCCTTACGCAAGGGCCGTCGCGCAAAGGTTCGCCACCGAGCATCATGAGTTTGACGCGCCCGACCTCGGCGCCGACACATTTGCTTCGGCGCTTGAAGCGCTGGACCAGCCCCTGGGCGACCCCGCCTATGTGCCGACCTGGGCCCTCTCGCGCCTGACCCGTTCCCTGGTCACAGTTGCAATCAGCGGCGACGGCGGGGACGAGCTGTTCGGGGGTTATCCGAGATTCCGCGAGCAGGCGCAGGATTTCCCCATGAGGTGGTGGCAACCGCCACTGCGGTACCTCATCGAGACGGGGGTCGTTCCGGAGGCGTTGCTCAGGCGCAGCCTCTGGGGAGGGGACCTGCTCCTTTACAGGCGCGTCGAACTGGGGCCATACGCCGTGTCGCGCAAAAGCCTGCGCACCTACCTCTCACCGGAGGCTTGGAAGGCCTGTCGACCAGAAGATACGCTTCGGACATGGAGGAATCTTGCTTCCCCGTACGACACCGGAAGCCTAATGCGCGCCGATTTATGGACCTATCTCAGCGAGAACTGCCTGGTGAAAACCGACCGGGCTAGCATGGCCTGCGGTCTCGAGGTGCGCGTACCCATGCTCGGCAACGAGGTGCTCGATGCGGCGCTGGAGCTTCCGGCATCGTCTCATTTCGATCCCGCGGGCAAGGCATTGCTTCGCAGACTTTCCCGGCGCCACCTTCCCGAGGCAGCGTGGAACCGCCCCAAGCACGGCTTCTCGGTCCCGCTTTCGAGCTACTTGCGGGGACCTTGGCGCGAGCGCTGCGAAGCGTGGCTTGAGGGCGCCGAGGCGGTCGCGCCCGCCCTGGACACGAACGCGATTCGAAACCTCTGGAAGAAAACCTTGGCGGGCCGAGGTTCCCTTAGGCTCGCCTACACCTTCATCGCCCTCCTTGCGTGGCAGCACAAGCACCGCCTGACGCAATGAACCGCCTGTTGGTGGTGAAGCGGGACAAGATCGGCGACATGCTCCTCACGACGCCGCTGCTTGCGCACCTTCGCGAGCGCCTGCCGTCGACGCGGATCGAGGTGCTCTGCACGGACTACAATGCCTGGGTTCTGGATGGGAACCCAAACCTGGACCGGCGCTGGGTGCTTCCGCGCGTGCGCATTGGGCCTTTTCTCCGCTGGCGAGCAGTGCCGCTTCAGATTTTCCTCCGGACACGGCTGCGGTTCGCCTTCTTTGATGCCGTGATCGTCGCACAAGGGGAGGAATCACCCCGGGCTGTTCGGCTCGGCCTGTCGGTACAATCCGGCAAAGTCGCCGCCTACGCGGCCTCCGCGGCGCGCTACGGAAGGCGTCTAACGCATGAATTGCCGGAACCGGCGGAGGGTGTACATGAAGTCGATCGCATGATCGGATTGGCAACAACCTTGGGAATCGCGCCGCCGGATGTGGTTCGGCACCCCTTTTTTGCGCTTCCGGACCGCGCGCGCCGGTTTGCGCAAACCTGGCTCAGCGAACGCGGCCTTGAACTGCGCCGCTACGTGGTGCTGGGGCTTGGAGCGCGTCGGGCAACGCGCCAGCCCAGCGCCGCGCAAGCAGAACGCTGGGCGCGATGGTGGTGGGAGCGTTTCGGCCTGCAAACGGTGTTCATCTGGACGCCCGGGCGCTCCGACAGTCCGATATACCCGGGCGACGACGACATCGCCGAGCCGGTGCTGCGGCGGCAGTTGTCCTTCCTGCACCCTTACCGGGGCCCATTGATCGAAGCGCTTGGCTTGATCTCGCACGCGCAGTCGAGCGTCCTGCCGGACAGCGGGTTGATGCACTTTGGCGCGGCCAGCCCTGGCGGAGTGGTGGGACTGTTTGCCAGCGACGGTCCACCGGCTTGGAAGTGGGGACCGCGTGGCGCGCGCGTAGGCGTCGTTCAAGCGGAATCCGACGTGCCGAGCATGCCCGACAGCATGCTCTTCGGCGCCGTCGAACCGCTACTCACCGCAACGCAAGGGCTACCGTAATGAGCACTTGGCAGTAGCGCTTGAGTACGCGTTCAGGCGCGGTTTTTTTGCATCAGTACTATTGTTCGCCCTGCCCTTTTCGCACTCGATCGCCGCTCGCCTTCTCGCCCTGCTATTCGCCCGACGGCGATAAGTCCCTGGTCGGCCACGAGGTCCGCCTCCAGAGCAAGGGCGCGTCACATGTTTCCTGTGTGATGCAGCACCCCCCAGGAATGCACCACGTCATACCTCCCGCTTGCGTGCAGGACAGGATCGAATATCGACCGTTGCGTCACCGACCACGACAACCCTTGGGCATAGCGCGAAAGAAGCGCCTTGGCGGCCTCGACGCTGGACGGATCAGTGTCTACGCCCGCAGCAACGGCTGGGTCGTTCTCCAACGCACAAAGCATCGACAGCCCGGATCCGCAGCCAATGTCGATGAATCGTTTGCTGCGGATCTCCTCCGGCATGAACAGCCTGCGAAAGCGAGCCTTCGCATCCTCGATTCGTTCGGCGGAGACCTGGCTTTCCACGAAATCGCGCCAGTTTTCCCCGAAGCGGAAATGGGTCTCGACCGACGTGGGGTCTTCGCCGCCGCCTCTACCTCTCGGAACCATGCCCGGACACCTCTCTGAGGACTTTTTCCATTCGATCCAGCATTCGCTCGAGCGAATACTCCTCCACGCAGCGCTTTCGCGCAGCCGCGCCCAACTCGATTCGCCGCCCTTCGTCCGCCGCAAGTCCGGCGATCGCGGCCGCAAGAGCTGCAGCATCGCGCGGAGGAACCATGATTGCCGTCCGTTCGTTCTCGGCAACTTCGCCAATGGCACCGATTGGCGTCGTCACGCACGCGAGTCCGACCATCATCGCTTGAACCAGCGCTTGCGGCACTCCTTCGTTCGCGTAGGAGGGAAGGGCGAAGACGTCAAGCGCTTGCAGCCACGGTAGCACGTTGGACTGATCTCCCGCAAAGAGAACCCGCCCTTGCAACCCGAGGTCGATCACTTGTTTCTCGAGCGTCACGCGAGTCGGTCCATCGCCGACGATGACAAGCGAGATGCGGCTATCCAACAGTTTCAATGCCTCTATCAGGTATCCATGGCCTTTCCAGCTGCGCAGGGTGGCGAGGATGCCCACCAGCACGCGGTCCTGCGGCAGGCCGAGGCGCGCGCGTGCCGCCGCGCGCCCGCCCTCGCCGCCGGGCCGGAAGCGCCCGGCGTCGATGCCGGTGGGCACGGACTCGATCATCGCCTCTGGGAAGCCGTTGCGGCTGACCAGCTGACGCTTGAGCGCCTCGCCGGTGGTGACGATTCGCGACGCAGCACGGGTGTACAGCCAGCGGGTGAGCGGATCGCGCGGCACAGCGGCGGAGATGTGCCGCGTTCGAACCATGGGCGTGGTCTGCCGGAGCGCCAGTCGCGCGAGCGCCGTGAGCCAGGAGTCGGTGGAGCTGTGGGTGTTGATCGCGTCGCAGGTATTGGCGCCGAACCACTGCATCAGGGCGCCGAGGCCAACAGGGCGCTTTTGCCCAATGGGCAGCGCCACCACGGGCACGCCCCAGTTGGCCGCCTCGAGGTGAATGCGCGCCTCCGGGGGGCAAAGCAGCGTCACCTGGTGCCCGCGCCGGATCAGGCCCTGCGACTCGGCCAGCACGCGGATCTCCTGCCCGCCCCAGCCAAGCGACGATTCGGTATGGACGATGCGCAGCGCGGAAGCGCTCACTTCGCCTGCGGCTCGAGGAACTGCATGCGGTACAGGCGGGCGTAGACCCCCTCGCGCGCGAGCAGTTCCGCGTGCGTGCCGGTTTCGGCGACGCGCCCCCGCTCCACCACCACGATGCGGTTCGCGCGCTCGATGGTGGACAGGCGATGCGCGATGACGATGGTGGTGCGGCCGCGCATCAGCGTCTCCAGCGCGGCCTGCACCAGGCGCTCGGATTCCGAGTCCAGCGCCGAGGTGGCCTCGTCCAGGATCAGGAGCGGGGCGTTCTTCAACAGCGCGCGCGCGATCGCGAGGCGCTGGCGCTGCCCGCCCGAAAGGCGCATGCCGTTCTCGCCGATCAGGGTCGCCAGGCCCTGCGGCGTCTCGCGGATGAATTCCATGGCGTGCGCGGCGACCGCGGCGGCCTCGACCTCGGCGTCGCTTGCCCCGCCCGTGCGCCCGTAGGCGATGTTGGTGCGGATCGTGTCGTTGAACAGCACCACGTCCTGCGACACCAGCGCGAGGTTCGCCCGCAGGCTCTCGAGGGTCAGGTCCTGCAGGTCGTGGCCGTCCAGGAGGATGCGGCCCGCGTCCGGCGCGTAGAAGCGCGGCAACAGGTTGACCAGCGTGGTCTTGCCGCCGCCGGAACCGCCCACCAGCGCCACCGTCTCGCCCGACCGCACCGCAAGGCTGACGCCATCCAGGGCCGGCTGGGTGCGCGTGGCATAGGTGAAGCGCACATCCTCGAACACCACCTCGCCGCGTGCGCGAGAGAGCGTCACCGTGCCTTCGTCCTGCTCCACCGGCGTGTCGATCAGGCCGAACACGCTCTCGGCGGCAGCGAGGCCCCGCTGCAGTGGGGCATTGACCTCGGTCAGGCGCTTCAGAGGCGAGAGCAGCATCAGCATCGCGGTGATGAAGGAGGCGAACTCGCCCACGCTGACGCGCGATGAGGCGGCCTCGCCCAGCGCGATGTAGACGATGATGGCGAGCGCGGCCGCCGCCAGGATGTGGGTGATCGGCGTGGTCAGCGAGGCCGACACCGTAAAGCGCATGTGAAAGCCGCGCAGGCGCTGGTTGGCGCGCTCGAAGCGCCGCGCCTCGTAGGCCTGGCCGCCGTAGACTTTTATGACCTTGTGGCACTCGATGGTTTCCTCCACAACGTGCACCAGTTCGCCGGTGGCGTTCTGCGCCTCGCGCGTCATGCTGCGCAGGCGCGAGGACAGCAGGCGCACGAACAGAGCAATCGGCGGCCCCACCGCGAGCGCGATCAGCGTGAGCTTCCAGTCCAGCCACAGCAGCCAGGCGAGCAGCCCGATCACGGCGATGGAGTCCTTCACCACCACGGTGAGTACGCCGGTGGCGGCGGCCGCGACGCCGGTGACGTCGTAGACGACTTTCGACAACACCGCGCCGGAGCTGTGGTCGTCGAAGTACTTCGCGGGAAAGCGCACCAGGCGCGAAAACATCTCGGTGCGCAGATCGAGCACCACGCGATGGGCAACCCAGGCCAGGCAGTACGAGGAGGCGAAGCTCAGGATTCCCCGCAGCACGAAGATGCCGACTAGCGCCGCGGCGAACACCAACGGAGGCCATGCCGGCTGCGACCCGGCGCCGAAGCCGCCATCCAGCAGCGGTTTCATCATGGCGGGAAACAGCGGCTCGGTCGCGGCGGCGCCCACCATACCCAGGACCGCCAGCGCGAACACCTTCAGGTATGGCCGCACGTAGGACAGCAGGCGCAGGTACAACGCGCGGCTGCTCATTCCCAGCCCGGCGCCAGTTCCGAATACAGTGCCACGAGCTCCGCTGCCATTTTCTCGATCCCGAAGTTCTCCGCGCAGGCCCGCGCCGCGTCCGCCATGCCTGCGCCGGCCATGGCCGCGTTGCGCATCAACTCGGCCAGGCCGGCGACGTTGGCCGGATCGCAGACCCACC
>Ga0194119_10004900_pt1 | contig 20316 bp, 36 predicted proteins | sample TA2MahC100mmetaG_FD_148620 | JGI IMG/M metagenome (GOLD analysis project Ga0194119, IMG submission 148620) | Freshwater microbial communities from Lake Tanganyika, Tanzania - TA2015018 Mahale Deep Cast 100m | ecosystem: Environmental > Aquatic > Freshwater > Lake | place: Tanzania: Lake...
AGTCGACCGTCTCTCTTCTTGACTCTGATAGTGGTTGTGGTGCCTGGCATGACTGTTTTTGTTTTTGTGTCTGATTTTGCTATTGTTTGACTACGCATATTTAGCTAAAAAAATTTATTAATGTGTTAATTGAATTATTTCTTGATTATACAGCCAAAAGGTCTTGTTGTCTATTGGTAAGAAATAAATTAAAAATGCAACGTGCGGTAATCCAAAAGGTATTTTTCTGAAAAGATCTATTATTTTTTTGATAAGAATTAGACTATTTCAATAACTCTATAATCCATTGTGGCATCGGCGCTGATCACTGTGGTGGTGTATTTGATGGTAACTGATTCGTTGCCAGCGGTGGCGTCTAAATTGTCCATCACAGCCGTCAACACAACTCCCATGTCTCCGTTGCTCTCTTCAAAGTCATCATTGAAGGAAACATAATTGGTGCTAGCGTTTACGGTCAATACTCCCACTCTAAATTGTACGCCTCTTTCGATCTTGTATTCTATACGTATGGATTTCCCCTCAAGTGCCGGCAGTGTGATGCCTGTGGTGATCGCTGAAGTATTGCCATCGGCCAATGTGATCTGCTTAATCTGTCTGCTGTTGATACCGATCCCTTGAACTTCTGCTATTGGTTTGAATGCGGTACTCCTTTTTTGGGAAAGTTCAAAATAATCCAATTCGCTCACGCACTCATCGGTGTCAAATTGAATGGCAGGATAGGTGTTAAGGCTGTTGACGCCTTCATTATTGGTTCCCACGGTGCTGGCGAAAAAATTATTGAAGCTGACGATATTTCCAACTTCTCCCACTCCGACGTCTGCTCCAACGCTGGATCCCTTGACCAATATGGCATTGGTTTTAATGTTGGCGAATTGACTGGACAATATCTTGACATCTTTAGGACCTAAAGTAAGACCATTCGTCGAACCGTCCAATTGTTCTCCTATGATCACACCGTAATAACCTATAGAGAAATCACAGTTGATGAATTTTACACTGGTCGCGTCATAGCTGAAATCAACCAATCTTGCGAACTTGGTGAACTGGCAGCTGTCAAAAGCCACGTTAGAACAAGGCAACGAAGTGGTGCTGATCACCGTGACTCCTTTGCTGTTGGCAACATCTGCACCACCCGCTGCATAAGTGCCTTGAAACTTGCAATTATTGAATCTGATGTTGGATGCTCGCTCTATCTCAAAGCCCGCATAGGCCTCTCCATTTTTGAACGTGATATTTTCAATGTTGATGTTTGTGGGCACTGTGGCGCTGGAGTTTCCTATGTTGACTCCCTGTTGTTTCAGACTGTCCTGCATCTTGACCACGGCAGAGTTACCACCCGATTGATAGATCACCGTCTTGTCAGAGCCTTCGCCTGCTAACTGAGCGTGTGGTGGAATGTATATTGGTCCAACTATGTTGTATTGTCCGGCCGGAAAAAATAGCAATCTTCTAGATCTCACATCAGTTCTGTCAGTGTCGCAGTATAATTCGTTCAGTGCTCTTTGAATCGCTGCTGTGTCATTGGCACTGCCATTTCCCACTGCCCCAAATGCTTTGACAGAGACGTAATCATCCAATCTTTCTTGCAGGGACCTTACTACATCAATGCCATCTCCTGTGATTATTGGGGTGGCGTCTCCCAGATATCCTTTGTAGACATAAGCCACGGCATCGGAAAATGATGTGCTGTTCGCGGTAAGAATTTCCGTGTTGCCCACGGCTGGAGCACCGTCCGCCACTGTGCCATTGCCGATGTACAATCGCTGCTCGTCTATGACCCAGCCTAGCTCGCCGGCCGCCAGCTGAGGCAGATCCGTGGCTCTGCCACGCCTATGCTGTATTCTTGATATTTGCACTATGGGCACTGTGAATCGCTCCTAAAATTTACAGTATTTATGTTATAGGATGGACTTGTAATATTGCTCTACCCTATCGAACCACTTGCCCAACCAGTGATCGTAATTGTCTATGTCAAAAGTCTGGAATTCATTGTTTTGTGTGCAGATAAAGACCCTGCCATTGCGTATGTGTGTGCCAAATAGTTTATTGTGTGCCTCCGCATAGGCCACCAACTGCAGATAGTAATCTTGCACCCACTCCGCCTTTTTCAATTTGCGGGCCTGTTTGAAATCCATTATGGCGGGGGCACCTTTGTACACTCCTATCAAGTCCGTGGTTCCAGCATACAGTTCGGGATAGTAGAGATTGATCTCTGATCCCCAAACCTCGCTGACGTCCCTCAAGCCGTTCTCAATGATCACATTGGCCATGGCATGGGCCTGTTGCTGTATGAGATTGGAACCGGGCACGCGAGCTTCGCCTTTGACATGTTTTTCAAGACTGCGATGCATCACGGTGCCTATGTTGGCTGATTCTGTGGCGATCCTCTGTGCCTCTTGCTCTCCCACTCGTTTCTTCCATGCATTGAGATGAGTCATGTCCTTGGTCTGGCTCAGTATCGTGGTCACGGAGGGCACCGTGCGTCCATCTGGGGTGACATAGTGCCTCTTGCCCTCTGGAGATGCACGACTCAATTCATTGTAAGGGTATCGGGCCACGTAGGCTATGCCTTTGTCCAGGAGGATACTGTCATTGAATTTCATTAGCATAATTATACTATAAAAACGAGATTAGATCAAATGGGAATATCACAGCATCCACCAAAGCCTTTCCCTATCAAGAAAGGACTGCCCTGCCAGCTGAAATGGACTCATTCCACGATTTATTTGACTGAAGGTGCATCTGCTTCTTGTCACAGGGTACAATTTGATCCTATAGAGATGGAGGGAAATAATTTTAATTTTCATAATTTACCTGCAAAAGTTTTAGCCAGACAACAAATGTTGGCGGGAAAATGGCCTGGTCGAGGATGTGAACACTGTAAACATATTGAAGATTATGGTGGAATTAGTGACAGGATGATACATTTAAATTTAGAAGGTACCACTGCTCCTCCAGAGTTGGATACAGATCTAAATGCTGTTTTAGTTACTCCTAGACAATTAGAAGTATACTGGGGCAATACCTGTAATCTTAAATGTATCTATTGTGCTGCACATTTTAGTTCTAGTATCGACGCTGAAGAAAAACGTTTTGGTTTATTTGATCAACAAGGTGTTAGAATAGGTGACAATTTTAAATTGTATGATCGAATTGAGGAGGCCACAGGTAAATTGTTTGTATGGTTTGAAAACAATATACAAAATTTACACAAATTAATGATACTGGGAGGAGAACCATTCCTACAAAAAGAAACATATAGAATGGTTGAATATTTGGAACAGAAAACTTTGCCCGACTTGACATTGGTCTTTTTTTCTAATCTCACACTTGAACATGAACGTTTTAAAACTTGGATGTTGAGATTGCAAAAATTAGTAGAGCAAAAACGGCTGGACAAAATTAATGTTGTCGGCAGTATCGATTGTTGGGGCCCTCAGGCAGAATATATTAGGAACGGATTAAAATTAGATCTATTCAAAAAAAACTTTGATTGGATGGTTCACAATACTGTTTTTACTAACAACATCAATAGTGCATTCTCACTGCTCAGTGCTCAAACCATGCCAGAATTGGCTGAACGTATCAACGAGTGGAGCAAAACCAAACAGGTTTATTGGAGTATGATGAAATGTAATCAAAAAGAAATGCCGGGGAGACCTTATCTGTATCCGGGTATATTTGGAGACAAAGTGTTATCTTTGGGATTGAGAAAGGCTGTCGACATATTCGATCCCATGGTTGCAGGCTACAAAGATTCTGTAAAAGAGCAATATAAAATTTATATGAATGGTATAGCCAAAGAGATGGAAGAAGCCGAGCCCAACTTCGTGAGACAAAAACAATTTAAAATTTATTTAGAAGAGTTAGATCGCAGACGCGGAACAGATTATAAAAAACTATTTCCTCTTGTGGCTGACTGGTTGGATAGAGTTTAACTTCTTCTCTTCATGGCTGCCTTGGCCATTTTCTTCACAGTGTCGGTGCTGCCGATGTTGTCTTTGTTCATTGCAGGATCTTTCTCTGCCTGCTTCTCTGTGTTGAGTATGATCTTGTCTTGATTGAAATCCGCCACAACGTTCTTCAACGCAGCGCCCTTGTCATATATGCTCTTGAACAGGTTGTAGTTGAAGGTGGGATAGCCCGTGTTCCGGATTATCTGCGACAGCGCTCCAAAACTGATCTCCGCCGTTTGTCCCTGCTCGTCGGCGTCTCCCCTGAGATTCTGCAGGGTGTTGACTATCACTGATTCCAGTTCATTGTTGGTGTTGTTGAGGAATTCGGAGAATCGCATTGGGACTACTTCCCAGCTAGTTTGGAGTATATCCTTGAGCTTGATTCAAAAACCTCGCGGCTTTCTCTCTTCTGTCTGCCTTCTGGTTCGGTTCCGCCTGCGTTTGCGTCAGTGGCCGCGAACTCATCTGAGGACGGGGCGTTTAAAGTGTCCAGGTCATCGCCGGTGGCATCTAATGGCTCGTCAACCATGCCCATTGGTTCTGAAACTGTTTCTTCACCTGTGAGTATCCTCACGGCCTGATCTAATTCAGCTCTTGTATTGGTAAGTGTTTGTTCTGCTGCTTCAAGCGCCGGCTTCACTTTCTGTGCGAAACCGTCTGCCTTGTCCGCTCCCATCTCGTCTCTGATCCTGTCCGACAATTCCAGCATGCTCTCAGTTTTCATTTTGGCTAGATCTTCCAGGAATGATGTAACCTTGTCCATCATGTCCTTGGCCGCCAGTATCAGTTCTGATTGATTTTCTATGCCTTCTTGCACTGCTGTCTCTTTCTGCACCATGGCACCAATGATCTGATCCTTGTCCGTGTCCTTCAATCCCGCCACTTGCTGGATTTTCTTAGCGATGCTCTGTTGCTGCGGAGTAATTTGTGTGTTGATGCCCTGACCGGCTTCTCTCACTGCCTGATTTAGGATGTCCAACATCATTTGGTGCTTGTGGTAGTTGTCATCTTTCAGTTCCTGTCCAAAATGTTGATTGTTGGTGATCTCGTGTATCTTGGTTCTGACCATGTTGGCCATGTCTTCCAATTGCTCTTGTGACAAGCCTTGCAGGTTCATGGTCTGACCAAATCTTGACTCGAATTGGGCCAACAGACCTTCTGTGGTGATATTTTTAGATAGGTCAGTTGCTTTCATTTTTATTCTTCAGTTATTGTTTGCGTGAAATCGATATTATTTTCTAAATGATAAGCATCTCTTTCGGCCACGTAAGGAGCAAGTAAAGCAAGGTGTCCATCAACATCGGCCTGAGTAGAGTATCTATGGGTGGAAATTACTCTTGTTTTTCCATTTGGCAATTCTTGTGTGGTCATTTTGAATTGACAATTCTTTTGATTTCTATATGTATTGAACGCTGTCGATAAAGACATTTTTTGCCCATTTACTGATTCTAGATCTTTTTTTACAAACCATCTCACAGTATTTTTAGGTATGTCCATTGTTTGTGTTAATATTTTTGCCATTTCAATTTTCCTCCTTATTAATCTTCTTCTGTTTCGGTCACTGCCGTCGTTACACCTTTTCCGTTTGCGAGATTCCTGACAGCATAGTAATATTCAGATTTTGCATGATGATAATTTTCTATAGCCCAGTTTTTAAATGCCTCATAATCGTTTACATCGTTCCAAATACTGGTTGTGGTGACTGTGGTGAAGCCGTCTCCGTGATCCACCCACTCTTGAGGTAGATGTGTCACTTTTCCTTCAGCTTTTTTTGCAAGAAAAGCATTTCTAAGAGCTGGCACGGTATCTTGGAAACGAGGTGTCCCTGTTGGTATTTTCGCAATTTCTTTCACTCTAATTTTTGGCATTTTATAACTCCAAATTTATTTATCGTAATATTTATCGCTTTACTTGAAATAATGCCATGGTGTATGCCCATTGTTTTAGGCGTTAAAATATGTATTTTTTAATGAAAGAAATTGTGTTGATCTATGATGTTTTAGTGTTTAAATCACTATTTATTGACGTGATAGGGCGGATTATCAGTGTTTGTGGTGTAAGGGCCTGTCGTGATAATAAAATTAGCGGTTTTGGTTATGACCTGTTTAGAAAAAACAATATTGTTTTCTTTGTTATATTGGTCCCTTTTGGCATTGTATCCAGATTCTATCATCCATACCCAACTTGGTAAAAAATCTGCTTCTTTATGCCATTTCATCGACACTGTCAATCGGACGCTGTTATCTTTCAAAGTTCTAGTGTCTTTCATTATGAGTACTTTGCCATCTTCCACAATATGTTTGAAGAAATCTCCTGATATCTTTGCAACATCAAAATTATTATTTCCGTAAAATCTTTCGATGCCCGGGGGTAAAAGATAGGAATCTATAACGGTGGCTTCATGGATCTGGGAGGCACACCAATGATCTTCTCCTGGCAATCTTTCAATTCGTTTTGCTACGCATGAACATTTGCCATGGTAGAGTTTATCGCACTCCGATCTTAACATGACTTATATTTATTTGAAAGTGCTGTCAAATAATATTTGGATATTTTCTTTGAGCTCATCGGCTTTGCGATTGGCTTCTATGTATTTGTTTTCATATATGAACGCCTGTGCTTCATCATTGATTTTTTCGGCCGATCGCCACTTAATCTTGAAGCTTTTTATCTCGAACAGTCTGCTGGCGAATTGCGTGTCAAGATCTAGGATTCTGTCGGGCACCGTCTTGCCGTCCGCCAGATAGTGAGCTATCAATATGGCGCTCTGTTTGAGGTGTATGTCATCATGCAGTATCTTGGCCTGCACCATGTCCGCTATCACATACACGAAGCGGGTCTCGTCTGCTCTGCGTGGCACTATGGCGATGCTGCCGATCAGGATGCCCTTGCTGAACTGCTTGGGCAGGTGGCGGAATGGTCGCTGTTGTTCGCTGTTGCGAGCCAATGCCCGCAACTTGTCCTCCAGCTTGTAGGCCTTGATCTGCCTTATCAGTTCATCGCGATCACGCATATTATTCTTTGGTGAATTTTATGTGCTTATTTAATGCGTACTGGGTGTCCGTGTCGAGTTTTTTCCTTACCAGGATGCCCTTGTCTGCCAGTGTCTTGGCGATGCTGATCTCTTCAACTGGTAATTCACTCTGCAGGAAATTTGCTCGGTTCTGCCACTTGCGAATGAACTCGCGTTGCTTCTCAATTAGAAATACTCGCACGTGGCGAGATATTGTTACGTACATTATGGGGATTAATTTATCTTCATCAATACCACTACGATGGTGCTCAATAGTCCTGCCACCACGGTGCCCGCGGTCATTATCAGGGTCTTGCTCTGGCTCTTCTGTCCCTCAAGCATGTCGTCGCTCAATCTCTTGAGGCTGACTTCTATGGCCGAAAGGCGGTCGTGTAGGCCCTTGTACCTCTCCGCGCAAAGGTCCACGTGTGCTTCCAAATTTGTTTTTTCTAAATCACTCATTAAAATTCTCAACTCTCGTTTTATTTCCGCTACCTGCGTTTGTAATTCTCTTAACCGAGCCTGTATATCTGCCATTGCTTCCTGCTGTGCCTTTGAGTGCCTTGAGTAACATTATTTATGGTGTTATTATAACTTAATAAAGTATGTGTTTAAGTAGCGCGGGTCCTGTGTGTCAAAAACCTTCCTGGCGAAGGTGGCAGTCTCCTTGCAGAAGTTTATGATGGGCACCTGGTCGAAATCCTCAATCAGCCCACCGCACTCGTCGCCGTCGAACTCATACACCGAGGGCTGCTCCACCTGCCACTGGAACTGCCATATGGCGTGCCGACCCTCATAGGCCGAACCAAAGCGCCAGTTGGCCACCGGTTCAGTCACCCGCTGGGGCACGTTGTCCCAGGTGATGTTGCTCCTGATCTGCAGCAGTTGTATCAGCGTGGTGAAATTGGCCTGCTGGTTGCGGGCCATTGTGAGAGTGGCGGCGTCATGCACCAGCTCGCCGCTCTTGGTGGTGAATGGAAACTGGTTCCGCAGCACTCCGTTCTCCGTGATGTCCACCAGCGTGGTAATTGAATATGTGTGCATATAATAGATTATTTACTTGTAAAACAAGAAAGGGTGAACAAAAAATGTTCACCCTCCCCATGATAAGATTTAACTTGTTAAACCTTACTTGTCTTTGAAGATAGACAGCACTGTTGTGACAGCACCGGTTACTCCGTGAGCATTTGCGCCCACTGCTGAGTAGGTAGCAGTAGATTGTAGAGCAACCTGCACGTTGTCAGTTACTCCTGTGTCAAATGCTGAACCGTCCGCAGTTGCAACTCCAGCGATTGCAAATCCATCAGATTGCAATGCAGTTAGGATGGTTCCTAATTCTGCAGATGTGATGTTTGTTTTCGCTATGTTAACGATAGTGGTTCTACCACCTAAGCCGTTAACGATTGAGCCTGCTGACCTTGTGTCAGTTATTGTAGCCATTTTTTTCTCCTTTTTTCTCTGTTAAATGGCAAATCCACGCTCAGTGGATCTGTTGCATCTATTTATATCTGTAGTTGGTAAATTTTACTGTGTTATATTGGATAATTGCTGTCCTTGATGGGCTTCCGCTCCTCGCAGTGACCACAGGCACAGGTGCCGCACTCCAGGCATTCAAAACACTCGGTCTCGCAATGATGTTCACAAGCGCATTGTTCACACAAACATTCTAGCATGATGGTATTTATTAAATATCATGATGAAGAACTCCTATATCATTCTCGATGCCATGAGCACCGGCAACATTCCAGAAACTCGAGGCTATCTCAGCTATTTTGATCACGCACACATATCCCTCAGGATGTCCGATCATTACTTTGAGCATGAATCTGTGCCGTTAGATCTCTACAGTCACAAATATGTCATGCTTGACACATATTTTGTCAAGAGATTTAAATTGGGACAAGAATATAAAGATGATTTGTCAAGGAAACTCACAGTGCTCAACAAATTAAATTTTATACCTGTGTTTGCGAATCTTTGGGAAAGATATAATTATAAAAATGCGGATATGGAGACTCTTGCACTTTTTCAACAAGTTCTTAAAAAATCCAAAGCTGCTCTGTATGGCGAGCTACATGGCAGCCGATCTTTCTTTTGGTGGCTGATGTATGACAAATACATCAACAACAAACTGATCGATTCTTTGAATATAGATCATTCGATCAAATCATTTGATTTTTTGTATCTGAACAAGGTGCCTCGCCTACACAGGATTCATTTATACAATCAAATGATGGCTGTTGGAGCTTTGAAAAAATCTCTATTTACATATAGAATGGAAAACTTTAATAAACTCTTGCCCCCAGAATATGAAATTCCAGAATTCAAACACAATTATCCATTTTATGGATATGACCAAACAATATATACCCTGCCTTACAATCATTCCAAGATCAACCTAGTCACAGAGACTCTCGCAGATGATCCAAATTCGGGTGGGTATCCTTATTTTTTAACAGAAAAGATCTGGAAACCCATAATTTGCCAGCAACCTTTCATAGTGTATGGACAACGAGGTTATCTAAAATGTCTACGAGAAATGGGATTTAAAACTTTCAGTGATGTATGGGACGAATCTTATGATGATGAAAAAGATTGTTTCAAAAGGGGCAACAAGATAGCCAACTTGGCCAGATCTCTGTTGGATATAGACAGTGAAAAATTGTATTCAGACACCAAGCATATTAGATCTCATAATTTGAAGATTTTTTCCGATAAAGAAATATTGAAATCTATCATCACACAAGACGTGTGCAGATCTCTATTCAATGATTTGATTAAGATTTAAATTTGTTGATCGCAGTTAGGTTCTTTCTGCTGAATCCCAAACGATCCACCAACTTGACTGCATCTCCGGCCGTGCCCACTGCCACGAAACCTTCTGGATCTGTGACTTCCAACCCTGCGTCAGTCTGTGCGAATGCGCCTATGGAGGTGGCTTTGTTCAATTTTGCCAGTGTGAGATTCTTGAGTGCGATCACCTCCTTGTAGAATGCCATCATAGCAGCCAATGGCCGCTGCATCTGTTTCAGGAACAAAGGCATGTCTTTCATCTTCTGCTGTCTCAGTTGCAGAGCTTTCTGTGCTTTCAATCCCGACGCCTGCTGTTGCATCCTGCCCTGATAGTACTCAGCAAAATCTTTGAGATATTGATTGGTATCCGTGGGTATCTTGCCCTGCCTGATCTGATCATTGATGAACAGCATGAAGAAAGGCAGGAAGTCCCGGTTCACTCCCAACATTGCGGAAAGATTTGTGGGCACCTTGCCCAGCAATGACTTCAATTGCTCTATGCCTGCCGTGAACTGCTGTTGCTCTTCTCTTGTGAAGTTGGCATTACCGCTGACATTTTTATATGTGGCATTGTCAAACCATACATCTGGCGTGCGACTGAAAGACTCCACATCAGCGCCATACTGGGCCTTTAGATTGGCTATGGCATCTCCTGTGTAGGTAGTATGGAATATGATACCCACTTGCGCCGCGGCTATTTGCTTGCCCAGGTCACTGTTCTCAGGCACTGCGTAGGTGATGGTGTTGGGTCTGAAAGTTATGTAATTTTCTCCCGACATGCTCTGTCTTTTAAGGGTGTCCCTGTCAAACATAAAGTCACCCTGCACGATGCCCTGTATATTGAGTTTTTGAAGATGCACCAGGCACTTCAATAATTTCTGTCCCAGATCATCGGTGCCGTGATTGCGGGCGATGTCTGCTTTTGTATAGTTCAGCTTGGGCGTCTTGGCGAATATGCCCTTGGTGCCCACGAACCACCGATCGTTCTCGGGATTGATGCCGCACACGATGGCCGGGGCGCCGTCCCATTTGACCGACACGTTGATGGGTTGGTCAGCAGATCCCTGCAGCGTTTGCAATATGCCCTGGAAATAATTGATCACGGCTTCGCCACCGGAGTGGCCATCTGTCAGTATAATATCTTCTATGTGTTGCAGGTGAGTTCGCTTAAACTCGTGTAGTACTTCCTCTATCAGCATTATTCATCCTCGTCTCGGAGTTCACCATCTTTGAGGCTGAGGCTGTTCTTGATCTCTTTGGATTCTTTTATCTTGGTGACGCCCCTGCTGAATTTGGTGGGATCTAAATTTTTTATGGCAGAATTGAATCTCTTTTCCAACAGATATGCCGTCTCCTGATCAAAATTTTCTCTGATATAGTGTATGAGATTGATCGAAGAATCAATGATGTGGCTGGCCCTGCTCTCCACAAAGTTCTCTGGGTCTTTGTTGACCCTCAATGTGCTCAATTCTTCCAGGATGCTGCGAGTTTTTTTTTGCATATAGGTATTTAACTCATAGTATAGCACGATTATAGCGGTTGTCTATGGCAAAATACCAAATAATGGAGTAAATACAATTATATCTTACAGGAGCAGTTATGGACTACATCACATATAGCGAAGGCTACAAATATCAGTTGGAAAAAGACTACACAGTAAAGCTGGATATCCTTAACGAATCTGTTGACACAGATTACATTGACCTGAACACAGATGGCATGCTTACCATCTATAAGGGTTACAGTTGGGACGGACCCAGCGGACCCACCATGGACACCAAGGATTTCATGAGAGGCGCCCTGGTGCATGACGCGCTATATCAATGCATGCGAATGGGCAAGCTGGACGCCAAGATATACCGCAAGGTGGCAGACGACACCATGAGGAAGCTGTGCAGAGAAGATGGCATGGGATGGTTCAGAGCCTATTACACCTACCACGCTGTGAGACTGTTTGGCAGCAAGTCAGCTGATCCAGCGGGCAGCTACCCAATCAAGACTGCCCCATAGGCCAAGGCGACTACTTAGAACTTCAGTGCCCACATCGATCAAAATAGTCACTACACAGCATCATTTTAATAATTAATATAGTATCATGCCCGCACACTTTGGTAAAAATTATCACCGCTATCCGCCATACATGGGGCACTATCACGACTATGATGACGATGATGAGAATGACGTCTACATCATCATAGGTACGTTCTTCATATTATGGGCATTGTATTGGGCCGTGGTGCACTTCGTGGACTGGCTGGCGGGCAACTGGCTGCCATGGTGGATGGAACCCTTGACGCTGTTTTTCTGGCTGCCGCCCGCGATCGTGGTGCTGAAGTTTGGATGGAACCCGCTGCACTGGTGGCCCATGGTGTGGGGAACTAGGGTGCTGGCCCCGCAGCGAGTGGAGCAGGCACACAACATTGACGAGCAAAAGCTATTGAAAAAATTGGGTGGCCCACGCAACGTATGGTTCACGACCAATGATGACTATGACCTTGTGCTGAAGTTCAGGCGACGCAGGGACGCCGTGTTCTTTTCTATGAAATATCTTTAGTGGCGTTTAGTTTGGCCAGCCTGTCGTTGAGTTCTGTGATGATCTGTTGATAATCCGCTAGTTGCACTTCCAGGTTGCCCACACGGAACTTTAGGCGCCGTATCTCCAGTGCCTGCTCCTCATTGGTCAGTGTGTCCTGTTCAAGATCCTGGATCATTTTTTCTTCTTGCCCTTGGCCTTTGCCTTCTTTTTGGCCTTGGCTTTCTTTTTGGCTTCCTTGGCTGCCTCCGCCTCCTCTATCCATTTGAGCTGAACATCCAATGGTGCTGGCTGTGCATACTCTTCCACAGTGTCTGTGTCCGGCTGTGGCGCTTCTGCTTCGGCCCTTGCAATTTCTTTCTTCAGTTTCTTGCTCATGCTGTGCTCATCCATGTAGCCTTCTCTCACCTGGCACTGTTGGTCTTTGCCTGTGCTGTCCTCTTCCAGCTGTATGGGTTCTCCATCTGCATAGCTGATGGCATGGCAGATGTTGGAATCCTCTATCATCCTATAGTGCAATTTCAATTTTTTGAGATCCAGTTCGCCATCAATCTCCATCATGCCCTCTGTGGTCCATCCACCCTTGTTGGTGGTGTATGCATACAAATAATATTGGTTTACAAGATTTGGGTGATCCACGTCCACACAATCTTCGGACTCCACACACTCAATGCCCAACTTGTGTCTGGTGTCAACGTCCAGTTCTATGGGTTCGCGGAACACGTAGTTTCCTTTGGCATCCTTGATGGCGTAGCCGTCCTGGTCAAATTCTTCAATGTGCAGGCAGTTGCCTGACTCGATGGGAGCGCCATTCGTGTGCGCCACGTCATCGTTCTCATACCAATCTTTCGTAAAACGTGCCTCTTCAGGTATGTTGTGTTCCTTCTCGTAATTTTCTCTGTCGAACCCCATGAGATAGTCTGTGAGTTCGGACTCTCTGGCCTTCCAGTAGTGATACTGATAGGGAGTGATGGTGCCCACCACGGTCTCGCCGCCGTATCTCTGTATGCTGAATCTGTAGCGCCTGTTGCCGTGTATGATCTTGTCGATCAGCTGCTTTTTCTTCTTGAGTGATACCCGTGGCATTATGGTCTCCCCTGCCCCCGGTAGATCTTGAAGGATCTCTTTCGGTGCTTGTTCATTGAGCTAGTCTTGGTGTGCTTGGAGGGCCTGCCCGCGGATGTGGTCTTCTTGCGGCCTTCCTTGGCCACGAACACTCCGCCGCCCATTGCAATCTTTCTAGCCATGAGCACAATGTAGCACAGTTTGACAGACCTGTCAATCAGCTCTTATAATAAGTAATAGCATGATCAAGTATCAACTGCGGTGTGACAACAAGCACCAATTCGACGGATGGTTTCCAAACATAGCCGAGTTCGAGAGGCAGCAGGAGAACAGCATGATTGTGTGCCCCATGTGCGACAGCAGGCACGTGGACCGAGACATCATGTCGCCCAGCGTTGGTAAAAGCACCGACAAGAGCGGGCAAAGATCCCAGCACAAGGAGGCCAAGATCAAGAAGATGCGTCAGCAGATACAGGGCAAGGAGATGATGCTGGCCAGCAGGGCCAAGGAGATACTGAGGCAGATACGCCGTCACGTGGAGCAAAATTTCGAGAACGTGGGCAACAAGTTCGTCAAAGAAGTACGCAGGGCGGAAAAGGGTGATCGCGATGACAGGTTCTATGGCACGCCCACAGAGAAGGAAGTGGACCAGTTGCTGGAGCAGGGCGTGGACCTGTTCCACATACCAGATGTCAAAGAAGACGCATAGAACAACAAGATCTTAGCGGTTGACTTTTAAAAAATTTCGTGTAAAATATATTTTTATATGTCGCCGGAATGTTCCGATGGCACTAACAACTAACGAGAAAGAAGACTAAGATGTTTTTTAACTTATTTGGTAAGTCTAAAAAAACTGGCTCTGCTTCTCAAACTACAAAGGAAGAGAAAACTATGTCAAGAACTAGCAACTTCGTGATCTACACGAGAGAGTTCAAAACAAGAGCAAAACAGATCGGCGTGTTCGCTGAACCTGCATCTGCTTACATGGTGGACGGTGAAGTTCACGGTGGAAAGATCAAGTTCAAAAATCTGAACGTGAGAAACACAGCGAGAAAGACAGCGACCAACAAGCTGATTTCCAAAGGTGTTGACTTTAACGTAAATGTTTTGGGAACTGCTCCTAAATCATCTGCGTTATCAATCAAAGCTAACGTAATTTCTTTATTGAGAAAATCAGGAAGAAAAGTAATCAATTATAACGCATAATTGAATCGACGTTAAAATAGCAAAGAGGGCGGCCCAGTGTCGCCCTTTTTCATTTGCCATAATATATAACATTCGCCGCCGGCGGATAAGTTCTCCAAGTATCAAAAACCTTACATCGACCATCGTCCACAAATACGTCACTCTCGTGTACTCGCACGATCACTTGCACGGAATCATCCAATTGGCTCGCTATTAGGCCTTGATGTTTTTGTATGTAATGTTGTACCAATAATGAATAAGATCCATCCACGAGGTCTGTGCCGGGCTTGTAGGCGTTGGAAGTGAAATATATCACTTGACCGTGCCGCAATATCTCCCGGGCCATGTTCTCTGCCTGCTGTTCTCGGGCAGACATGATGGCACCAAATAGATCATAACCCAACCCAAGCTCTTTTGACAGCCATCTCAGTGCTATGTTATCTCTGGGATGGCAGGCACCACCGTCTCCCATGCCGGCTTTCATGTATCTGGGGCTGGTGATTCTTTTGGTGCTGTGAGCTAGGGCTCGAGTGACCACATCTGTGTTGATGTGTCCTAATTTCCGTGCCACGTCCTGTATCATGTTGACCAATGTCAGTTTTGTGCTGATGAATGTGTTGTAAAATATCTTCATCGCCTCCACTTCCTCCCACGTGCCTGTCTCTGTTCGGGCGTTGAATCCCATGAGTTCCCTGTAGAAAAGCCGTAGCCTCTCTATGCCACTGTCACCACCGCCGTGCCGTGTACCTATCATGATCATCTCTGGGTCAAGATAATCTTGCTTTACCGTGCCCATTGCTATCAGATATGGATTGTAGATGAGATTGGTGCGGCTGACCAAGGGAGCCAATTCTCTCCTGATCGTGCCCGGCAGCACCGTGGATATCAGCACCAACAACTGGGACTCTGCCATGTGCTCATTGCATTCTCGCAGGCAGTCAGTCACATATGAGTAGTCAAAGTCTCGTGGCGGCAAATCACTGCTGGGAGTGCCTCCATCATAGCCCTCGGAGTGTGGCGTGGGCACCGCTACGAACACGATGTCTCGGTCCTTCACTGCCTCGGCCAGTGAGAATTTGATCTGTATCCTGCCACTGACCTTGGCCTTGTTGGTGTCATAGCCCGTGACGTCAAATCCTCTTTCCGCTGTGGCCTCCGCACAGGGTTGGCCCAATTTACCAAGTCCCACAAATGCTATCTTCATGTGTGATATTTACGTGGCTCGCTATTAGGCTCGCTATTAAGGTTGTTGAGGTTGTTATTTGGCAGAGTAATCTGGCAGTGGTCCGCCATATTTTCGGCCCTTGATTCTTTTTCCGCCCACGGTCTGGGTGCGGCCATGTATCTTTTCCGGCCTGTTGCCGGTTCGCTTCATGCGCCCCTGGCTCTTGCATGATGATACCCACGATGCGGGCAGGCTGGCTTTGGGACGGCTACAAACGCCGCTGGGTGCGGGGCCTATGTTCTCTTGCGGCAGGCATATTTCGCGGATCTTCATGACTGTATTTACTCTCCCGCGCGGAGTTGATCACTGCTCGCAGGTTGTGATGCCGCCGATAAAGACTGCTTTATCTCCGCGTGACGCTGGTGCTTTCAGCTGGCACGCACGAAACTTTTTAGGTCGTTTATGACCGGCTTAAGGTGTGTGCGGCAAGGTTTCATTTGGCTTAAGGTGCACGATAAATATTCATATGAAGATATCCGAAATCATGGGTCCAAAGATAGCTAGTTCTATCAACCCAACCCAGACGCAAGATCTAGTGCCACAAGATATTGTGGCCATGCCCGCGGGCTCGGCCATAGCGGAGGGCATCAAGAGGATATTGAGGCGTGTCAAGGGCAAGGGCCTGAAGCAGGGTTTCAGATGCACAGATGGCCCGAGAAAGGGCAGGATAGTCGCCAACCCAGGAACCTGCAACGCCAGACTACAACCACTCAAGGGCGCCAAGATTGCCCAGAAGCGACAGAGGGTGGCCAAGCAGACCGCGATCAAGAGAGCTAGAACGATGCGGGCCGGCGGGGCTTCAAGGAGGCTGTCTGCGATACAGGTTGGAAGACATGGCGGCACCGCTCCGCTCAAGAAAGCCAAGAAGCTGAAAAAGGGCACATCGCTGAAGAAGAAACAAGCATTCCAGAAGAGCAAGATAATCAAGCCCAAAAAGAAATAATCATTCAAAATCAAACACTTAACCAAGCGACCTGGTTTTACCAATTGATTTCTAGCCCAGACCATATAATATGTGTGGAGTAAATCGAATAAATTATTATATGAACTTTATAGGAATGATCACAGGACTGATGGCACTGATACAGGCCGGCACGACGGGTCATATCACTGTCAACACCGTGTACCAAGGGGCCGTGATGGTGGACCGGGCTCATACCTGGAGCTCACAGGGCACCTGGACCTCGTCCATGCAGGAAGAGGGCATCCAGACCATCAAGAACCTACTGAACCACGGCAATGATCGCTAGAAAGAATAAGTCAGCCGCCATGGCCCACATCCAGGGCCAGATCGAGCGATTGCACCAGGACATCGAGAACATCTGCCGCACGGGCGAATACAATTACACTCCATTGCTGATCAGCGTCGAGGGACTCCGTGCCAGGTTCGAGGAATTGAGATCAAGGCCCATACGAAAATCATAACACTTCAAAAATGAAAAAGAAACTATATGACCTGGGGCTGGTGTTGTTTGACGACAGCCAGAACGACCTCAGGGCCCTGCCCAAGACTGTGAGATTGCAGGTGCTGGTGGTGCTGAGCCTGATGTGGAGCACCATATTCACCATCATATTCTTCTCCTACTCCTATTGGGGTGTGGTGTGGAGCGTCAGTGTGGTGGCACACATATTGGCCATCATAGGCGTGTACTTCACCATGAAGAGCTTCGTGCTGGCCGAGAACTTCAAAGTGAGGACGGATGGATATCACTCCACCAGCAGGAGCAGGCAGAACCTATGGATCAACGGCCAGAAAGTGGTTCTACCCAAGGGCGATCCCGGCGGCGAGCACGAGTAGGCCGCTCTAAGTCATTGATTCTATTGACTTTTTAGCGATTGACATATTACCAAACGGTATTATTATAAGTGTATGAAAATATCGGCAATGGTAATGATCCTACTTTTGATCACGACCTCGACCACGCGGGCCGAGATAACCGCCCGTGATGTGTGGGTGGGATTGCTGATCGCCAGCAAGGTGATCGCCAAGACCCAATCCGGCACTTGGTCGGCGAGTGTCCATGAGGAGGTGCATCAAGTGGTCAAGGACATGATCAGGAAGGCTGGCGAGAATTAAGGCTTTTCGAGGCAGGTTGACATATTACCAAACGGTATTAATATAACGAGTAAATTTTAACAGGGAGGACAGAATGCCCAATTGGTGTTCAAACACAGTTGAAGTAAGAGGACCAACAAAGATAGTGAAATCACTTGTGGACCACAAGTTTGATTTCCAAAAGATACATCCGTGCCCCGAGGCACTTAATATTACCGCGGGTCGCGAGGGTGCAGATGAAGACGAGGCACAGAAGGAACTGGTCAAGAAGGAAAAGGCGAATATGAAAAAATACGGCTACAAGAACTGGTATGACTGGTGTGTGGACCAGTGGGGCACCAAGTGGAATGCCGGTGGATCTGACAGAGAAGATATGCTGGTGGACTTTGACGACGACGTGGATGACACAGGCATCGCCGTGTTCAGTTTCTCGTCCGCGTGGGCACCACCCGTGGGAGTGTATGACAAGCTGAAAGAGCTACACCCTGAACTATACATACAGGGCAGATACTATGAGCCCGGCGTGGGCTTCATGGGAGTGTGGGATGACGGCGACGACCGTGCCTACAACATGGAGGGCTTCCTGACGGGAGGTTCCAAGGACCCGTTCTGGAAATCCGAGGACGGCATATTGCTTGACGAAGAATTTGACATCGTGGAGGACATCATCCGCAACGAGGAATACCAAATGGAGGAGGGTGCCAGAAAGGTCAGAGACTATGTGAAGGGCGAGGCCCAGAACTGTGAGGAGACCGCATAATGGCGACCAGAGCTAGGATAGGAATTCAATTACCGGATGGCCGCATCCGGGCCTCCTACAATCACTGGGACGGATACCCAGGGGGACTGGGCTACAACCTAAGCGACAACTGGACCCGCCCTGAAAAACTTTTGAAGGCCATAGAGTTGGGCAACTCCAGCCATTGGGGCATGATCGTGGGCGACAAGACCGATTTCGATGACAGGAAGAACGAGATGCACGACGTCCAGAACGTCTATTATGGCAGGGATCGCGGCGAGAAAGATCAGAAGGCTTTTACCTATGCCAACGAGCAGGAGTACCTGGAAGAGGGCTGGGGTTCCGGCGAGGAATACATATACCTCATGAAGGACACGGGCCAGAAGGATCCTTATGGACAAGCACAGGGCGAGTGGTTCTATGCCACGAGGGTGTGGAACACCAATGAGAAGGACTATGATCCAGCGGTGGGATTCCTGCCATTGAGAGAGGAAGCCATAAGAGACAGGATCCGTATGTTGCAATTTGAACTGAAACAGATCGAGGACACGAGGAAGAAGGTGGCATAATGATACAATTGAAATTTTTACTCAAGACGGAGGATGGGGAGATGCTGACCAGACAACAGGTGATAGATCGCCTGTGCCAGTACGATGTGTTCATGCTTATGAAGAACATAGAGCTGGAGGACTATGATTGGTTGAGCGACACCAGAGAGCATGGTTTCAAGGGCTACGCCAACTACACCGACGAGGAATTGAAAGATGAATGGTTGGAATCAGAAGCGGGTTGGAGCAACATGATAGCGGACGAGGAGCAACCCTACGACATAGCGTCAACCCTGGATGTCAAGTGATCAGGAGCATAGAGAGAATATGGGCTCGGGCCACTGGACACCTGATGGGGGAAACGGACAGCGACCGCCCGGACACTCCCATATTGACCCTGCGGGAGGCAAGGGTGGCATTGTTCCTCAAGACATTCTGGGTGATACTACACGCGATAACCTGTGTGTTCATCATAGCCAACATAGTGAGGCACTGGTGAGGAGGACTTTGCTGACAGTATCGGCTCTGGCCGCCCTGTTGTATCTGGCCTACACGGCCGTGATAAGGGCCAACCACGAGGCCACAATGCTTGATCGAGAAGCGGCGGCGGTGAGGATATTGAAGGAGGCGGGCCTTTTCGAGCCCGATTGCGTGACCAGGGGTGATTGCCGAAGATCAAAAAGGGCAGGTGCCCAAAGCGGATCAAAATAAGTCATTGATTTTGAACACTTATTTGTGATTGACATATTACCAAACGGTAGTATTATTAGAGCATAACAAATGGACCAGGGAGGTTCTAGATGAAGTTGAAGTTGATAGACATACTAAATGACATCATGAAGATGGACAGGATCGAGATGGACAAGGTCATGGAGGCTGTGAGAAACAGAAGAGACCAATTGCATTTCTCCAGTGCCAGAACATTCAGGGTGGGAGACAGAGTGAAATTCAAGGGCAGAGGTGGACTGGTCATCACTGGTTCGATCTCAAAGGTAAAGATCAAAAAATGCTCCGTGGAGGCAGACAACGGCCAGAGATGGAATGTGCCGGCTGGTATGCTGGTGGCCATGGAAGACAAGGTGGTGGCTTGATGACAAAGACAAAATTATATCCCAGAGCAGAGGACCTAGGCAAGAACGCCTACAGGAAGAGAACCTACTACACACTATTGGTGGAGCAAGATGTACTGGCCAAGGACCAAGA